>Ga0310691_10001824_pt1 | contig 30731 bp, 21 predicted proteins | sample 176DNAGHGlowgp2_FD_203887 | JGI IMG/M metagenome (GOLD analysis project Ga0310691, IMG submission 203887) | Sheep rumen microbial communities from Palmerston North, Manawatu-Wanganui, New Zealand - 1766 DNA GHGlow gp2 (v2) (version 2) | ecosystem: Host-associated > Mammals > Digestive system >... | reverse complement strand
TACACAAGTAGTGAGAATTTGCAGTTGACAGGCCGTTATACGCTGAACAACGGCGAAATGAAATATTCGTTGCCCATCATCCCGCTGAAGACGTTTACCATCCAGAATGGCAGCTACATAGAGTTTACCGGTGATGTGATGAACCCCACACTGAATATCACAGCCACAGAGAAAGTGAAAGCTACGGTAGCTAATGAGAGTGGAGTGGGGCGTGCTGTTGACTTTAATTGTGGTGTGGTTATCACCAAGACACTGAAGGACATGGGACTGGAGTTCACCCTCGATGCACCCGAGGACATGGAACTGCACAGCGAATTACAGTCGATGGGTAAGGAGCAGCGAGGCAAACTGGCAGTTTCCATGCTGACTACCGGTATGTATCTGGATGATGCCAATCCCGGTGCCTTTAGCATGAACTCTGCGCTGAGTGCCTTCCTGAGTAGTGAAATCAATCATATTACGGGAAATGCCCTTCGCACACTTGATTTAAGCATAGGACTTGACAATACGACCGATGCCACAGGTAACATGCATACCGATTATTCCTTCAAGTTTGCCAAGCGATTCTGGAATAATCGGCTCCGGGTCATTGTGGGTGGTAAGGTGTCGAGTGGCAACGAAATCCGGGAACGCAACAATTCCTTCTTAGACAATGTCACATTGGAATATCGTCTGGACGATACCGCCAATAAGTATATCAAGCTGTTTTACCAAAACAACTCCTACGACTGGTTAGACGGTTACACCCAACGCTATGGTGGTGGCTTCACCTGGCGCAGACAACTCAGTAGTCTTGGCGACCTTTTCCGCTTTGGCAGCACGACGTCGGCTCCGCCATCCAGCCAAAGTCGAATGACGAATGTAAATTCTAATCCAAACGACAGTATCAATGGAACACCGAAGAAATAGCCATACGGAAAGACGGTTGATGAAAAATATAACAAGGAACGTTTCTCATTTCTTGTCGGGTATTTCACTGCTCATGCTGTGTGCTTGCTCAATGACGAAGTACGTACCTGAAGACGACCAGCTGTTTGTAGGTCTGAAAAAGATTAAATACGAGAACTTCCAGCCTTCTGACCATGCCGTGACGACTCAGGAAGAGTTGGCGGCAGCTTTGGCTACCGCTCCTAACGGGGCACTCTTCGGCTCGTCCTATTATCGAACACCTTTTGCACCGAGCCTATGGATATGGAATGCCTTTTCAGGCAAGGAAAGCAAGTTTTCCAAATGGATGACGTCATCCTTCGGCAAGGCTCCGGTCTTGATGAGTTGGGTGAACCCGGGATTGCGTGCATCGGTGGCACAGTCGGTATTACGTAAGCATGGTTATTTCCACGGTAAGGTCAGTTACGACGTGGTGACTCAGAAGAATCCTAAGAAAGCCAAGATTGCCTACACCGTTGACATGGGGCATTTGTTTACGGTTGATACGTTGGAATATATTGGTTTCCCCGCTGAGGCTGACAGTATGATACGCTTGACTCATGACGAGGCTTTGTTACGTGCCGGTGACCCTTTCGATGTGTCAGCCCTTGATGCTGAACGTTCGCGTCTGACCTCGCTATTCCGCAACAATGGTTATTACTACTACCAGAACAGTTTTGCCAGCTATCTGGCTGATACCATTGCCAACAAGGGTACTGCAAAACTGCGCCTGCAACTGGCTGATGGCGTACCGGAAACAGCCAAACACAAGTGGTATATTGGCCGTGTGAACATCAATATGCGTAAGCAAGTGCGTGAGCAATATACCGATTCTACTGTCGGCCGTTTTTTCACCGTGCGTTATAATGGCACAAGGCCCCCCTTGCGTCCACGTGTCATCATGGCCGACCTGAAGTTACGCCCCCGACAACTTTACAGTTACGATAACTATTTAGAGTCGGCATCGAAACTAAATGCCATGGGACTGTTCTCCATGATTGACTTTCAGTTTACGCCTCGTGATACCACAGCACAGTGTGACACGCTCGACCTGACGCTGAACTGCACATTCGAAAAACCATACGATTTCTATGTGGAAACCAGTGTCAATGGGCGTAGCATTGGTCGCGTCGGTCCTGAGGTGAAGCTTGGTCTGACGCGTCGTAATGCTTTTCATGGGGGCGAAAAGATTGACATAAACATACACGGCTCCTATGAATGGAGCACCAGTGGCAATTCCAATATGAACAACTATGAATACGGTATTGACGGCCAAATAGAATTTCCGCGTATCATTGCTCCTTTCTTTGGTGGCAACCGCGTTCGCCGCAATAAGGAAGGTCGTGTCATTCGCCGCCGCCGTTTCTATGCCACCCCCTCCACGCTGGTCAAAGCGTCTGCCAACATTATTCGCCGACCAGGTTACTACAAGATGCATGTCAATTCGGGTGAGCTGACCTATCGTTGGCAGACGAGTGCTAACAGCAGGCATGAGTTCTCACCGCTGACTTTCAAGTATCAGTACCTGAATTCCAAGACCATCGAGTTCGACTCTCTCCGGCAAAAAAATTATTACTTGTCAGCTGTCATGGATGATTACTGTATTCCGGAGATGCGCTACACCTATATTTATAACAGTCCAACCAGCCTCCGTCACCCCATTCGCTGGGAAACGACCTTGACCGAAGCAGGTAACCTGACGTCGCTTGGCATGATGGCCTTGGGGCGTGGCAAATGGAACGAGACCCAGAAAAAACTCTTCAAGAATCCGTATGCGCAGTTTGTCAAGTTAGAGACTGATTTCACCAAGACGTGGACCCTCGACCAGGCATCAAAGTTGGTAGCCCACTTCAATGGAGGCATTATCTTTGAGTATGGTAACAGTGCAGCCATTCCCTTTAACGAGTATTTCTATGTGGGTGGAGCCAACAGCATCCGTGCCTTCAGCGTTCGTTCTGTCGGCCCTGGTGCCTATGAAGACATTTTCAATGAACGGCAGATTTCCTATATGTTGCAGAATGGTGACCTGAAACTGGTGTTCAACCTCGAATATCGCCGTCAGCTGTTCGGCAACCTTCACGGTGCCGTCTTTTTGGATGCAGGTAATGTGTGGACGGTAACGTCTCCATCCGAAAATGATCCGGACTACGAGTTTTGGCAAGCTCTTTATTCCGAGGCTGGTTTCGAATGGTCCAATTTCTATAAGCGCATGGCTGTGGGTACGGGTGTCGGTTTGCGTTACAACCTTGGTTTCCTTGTACTCCGACTGGATTGGGGCATAGGCCTGCATGTACCCTACCAGACAGAGCATAGCGGATTTTTCAATACCGACGGTTTCCGCAAAAACCAGACCCTTCACTTTGCCATAGGCTATCCGTTCTAAACTTGCTGAGAACGTTAGTCTTACGTAAGAAAAGCCCTGTTTTCTTTGGCTATTTGAAAAGATTATTGTAAATTTGCACATTCGAACTAATAAAAACCAATTTATCTTACCTTATGAAAATGAAAAAGAAAGTATGGATGTTGCTGTTAGCAGTATGCTGCGTAACAGTAGCCATGGCGCAGGTCAATGGTAATGAAATGAAGTATGGTGACCATACCTATACTCAGAAAGGAAAAATCAGTCAGGTGAGCATCAATTCTGTAGGCTCAGCCCTTGGGTCTGCATTTGGTTTGGGCAACAGAGTGAAGTACGACAAACCAACAGCTACAGTGACATTCACCAACATTCCCTCTGACTACGATGAGTTTGAGGCTGTCTATACACAGTTCTTAGGCAAGACCATCCATGGCACCGCCGCCATGATTCCCATGGCTATTGAGATGTATGCCCGTGATGCAGAAGTGGGTAAGAAATGCTTTGAACTCATTTGCAACGGTCCGGCAACCGTCAGCGGAATCATTCGCATTCTGAAAGAGAAACTGCCTCCCAATGCAGATTATAGTGACAGCTACACGCAACGTTACATGGCAGCTGCCCTGCTCAAAGGTGCCAAGGATAAGAATGCCTATACGCCCGACTATCCTTATACCGTCCAGATGTGCATGTCGCCCAATAAATCCCAAAATGTGACGGGTGGCGTAGATACCTTTATCTACATACTGGCTAAGGGATGGGACACCGAGCAGCGCTCTGTGGAGATCTTCAAGGGTTATGACGATGACCTTTATAAGGTATATAACTGCCCCTCCTGTTACACACAGTGCAAGAACATCAGAGGTACATGGAAGGGACTGAAATAATAAATTCGTAAATCGTAAATAGTATGGCTTATACAGAGACGAAAACAACAAGTTATGGCTCACGTGTGAAGAGCTCCTGTGGCGGAATAGGCTTCGGCATTCTGCTTTTCATTGCCGGTACTGCATTACTGTGGTGGAACGAAGGACGTACAGTCCGTACGGGCGACATGCTCGACGAGGTGAGGGGAGCTTATGTGGAAATGGAAAACCCCAACAAGAAAGACGCTTCCTTAGAGGGCGAGCTGGTACACGCTACAGCCATGGCCCAGACGGAGGACTCGTTGACCGACACGCAGTTTGGCATCGGTGCCAAGGCTATTTCCATCAGTCGCCATGTGGAGTACTACCAGTGGGTAGAGGAAGAACATAGCGAATCGAAAGACAAACTGGGCGGCAAGCAGGAAACTGTTACCACCTATACCTATACCCGGGCATGGGTAAGCACCCCTTGCGAATCGGCAGACTTTAAAGATCCGGCTTACCAGAACAAGAACTTCGTGCTGACCACCGTGGAACCTTCTGACCAGTATGCTGACAATGTCAGCTTCGGTGCTTATCAACTCACTTCTTCCCAGATTCAGCGAATCTCCTCTGAGCAAGACATGGATCTGGCTATTGCTGAGGACTTGCTGCGGCAGTTCGACCAGAGTGCCAAGAGCGCCTATCAGCGTTTCCATGGCACTAACACCCCTGCTGCCGACGCCGCTCCTCAGCCAGCTACACCGTCCGCAGTACTTCCTGACTCTGCCAAGACTATGGCAGATTCCCTTCAGGCAGCCAACGACTCCATCAAGGCCGTCACCGACAGTCTGATGGCAAAGGCTGAAAACAAAAAAGACTTAGAGTATGTACATCAAGCCGGCAATATGCTTTATTTCGGCCGTGTACCAGGTTCTCCAGAGGTCGGCGACGTGCGTGTCACTTTCAAGAAGGTAGTACCCGCCAAAGTTACGGTGATGGCCGTGGTTGACGGTAACAGCTTCAAGTCATACAAGGCGAAAAACGGAACGACGTTCCAGTCGCTCACCATGGGAAAAAAATCGGCTGACGAAATTTTGGAGTCTGCCGAGAGTAGTAACAATTTCATGAAGTGGCTGCTGCGCCTGTTGGGTGTCTTCCTTGTCATTACGGGCTTGAAGGGTGTCTTCGGCTTCATCGAGACGATTCTGAAGGTTGTTCCCTTCGTGGCAAACATTGTCGGGTGGGGTGTTGGCGTCGTCTGCACCATCATCGGCGTGGTGTGGTCACTCATTGTCATTGCCGTCGCCTGGATCTTCTACCGTCCTTTATTGGGCATCAGTCTGCTGGTCATTGCCGGCCTGCTTGTTTGGCTCTTCGCCTTCAAGGGCAAGGACAAACTGAAGGCTTTGGCAAACAAGAATGATGCCGCAACGCAGGCACCACCTGCTGCACAACAGTCAAATAGTACAACAGTTAAATAGTACAACAGTTAAATAGTCAAATTAATAAAATGAAACCTACATTATTTCTTTTGGCTGCCGGTATGGGCAGTCGTTATGGCGGACTCAAACAACTTGACGGTCTTGGACCCAATGGTGAGACCATTATGGACTACAGTATCTACGATGCCATCGAAGCAGGCTTCGGTAAAATCGTATGGGTCATCCGCAAGGATTTCGAAGATCAGTTCCGCCAGCAAATTCTCTCAAAGTATGAAGGTAAAGTGAAGTGCGAGCTCTGTTTCCAAGCTCTCGATGCACTGCCTGCCGGCTTTAGCGTTCCCGAGGGTCGTCAGAAACCATGGGGCACCAACCACGCAGTACTGATGGGTAAGGATGTCATCAAGGAGCCCTTCTGTGTCATCAACTGCGACGACTTCTATAACCGCGATGCTTTCAAGGTCATTGGAAAGTTCCTCAGCGAGTTGCCCGAGGGTTCCACCAATCAGTATGCCATGGTGGGTTTCCGTGTAGGCAACACCCTGTCAGAAAATGGTACTGTGGCACGTGGCATCTGCTCAAAAGATGCCGACGGTAATTTGACCACCGTTGTCGAGCGTACCGAAATCGTGCGTTGTGCTGCTGACGGCAGCAATGCCGGTGTGGCTTCGGAGGCTATTCGCTATAAGGATGAGAACGGCCAGTGGGTTGCTGTCGATGATAAGACACCCGTTTCCATGAACATGTGGGGTTTCACACCCGACTATTTCCAGCACTCAGAAGAGTACTTCAAGGAGTTCCTTAGCGATCCGAAGAACATGGAAAACCTGAAGGCAGAGTTCTTTATTCCACTGATGGTCAATAAACTCATCACAGAGAATACGGCTACCGTGAAGGTACTTGACACTACGTCGAAGTGGTTTGGCGTTACCTATGCTGCCGACCGTGAGGACACCGTCAGTCGCATTCAGCAGTTAGTTGATGAAGGTGTATATCCGAATAAACTGTTTTAAATGTTAGGGAATATAATGAATGAGAGCGAGTGCAGCTTGCTGCGCTCGCTCGTTTCTGATGCTACCAGCATCGTGCTTTGTTGTCACCAGAATCCTGATGGTGACGCTTTAGGGTCATGCCTTGGCATGGCAGACTATCTGCGTTCGCAGGGTAAGGAGCCTGTCGTCATCGTGCCCGACCAGTACCCCGATTACTTGCAGTGGATGCCGAATACGGAGAAAATCGTGCGTTACGACAAGCATACTGAGCGGGCCGACCTGTTGTTAAAGAGTGCCGACCTTATTTTCTGTCTTGACTTTAACACCGCCTTGCGTACTGATAAGATGGCAGACACACTTCTGGCCTCTCAGGCTAAAAAGGTCATGATTGATCACCATCCGGACCCTGACCTGCCTACCGTCCTTACTATTTCCCGTCCACAGGCTTCCTCTACCTGCGAGCTGGTTTTCCGGCTCATTTGGCAGTTAGGAGCCTTCGAGCAATTGGGAAAACATTTTGCCGCCCCCGTCTATTGTGGCATGATGACTGATACCGGTGGTTTTACCTACAACTCGTCCGACCCGGAAATTTTCTTCATCGTCTCGCAGTTGCTCACCAAGGGCATTAATAAGGACAAGATTTACCGCAACGTTTTCCATAACTATTCTGAGAACCGCTTGCGTCTGATGGGCTACGTGCTTTACGAGAAACTGGTCGTTGACTCTGCACGCCATGCCAGCTATTTTACGTTGACGCGGAAAGACCTGAAACGTTTTCACTTTGTCAAAGGCGATGCCGAAGGGCTGGTCAATTTGCCGTTACAGATGAAGGGTCACAAACTGTCCGTGTCGTTGCGTGAAGATTCCGAGCGTGACAACTTGGTTTGGGTGAGCTTGCGTTCTGTTGACAATTTCCCTTGTAATAAGATGTCTGAGGCATTCTTTAACGGAGGCGGTCATCTGAATGCTGCCGGCGGTCGTCTGTATTGCTCGCTCGATGAGGCAGTACGAATCACCCAACAGGCTTTCCTGCAGTTTGAATCCATGCTGAAGGGCACTTCCTGATAAAGACATTTCGCAGCTTCGGACGTAGAGTTGAAAGTTAAAAAAACTATACGTTACGGTAAAATCTTTCATCTTTCATCTTTAATCTTTAATCTTTTCAGTACCTTTGCCGCGTTAAATCAAAAAGTGAGCAATGAAGAAATCGTTAAATGTATGGTTGGTCCTGCTGGTCGCAGTCCTCTTCATGAGTTGTAACAACTATGAGACCTATGGCGAAAAGAAGGAAAAAGAGCGCAATGCGATCAATGCCTATATCCGTGAGCAGGGCATCACGGTCATCACAGAGTCGCAGTTCAAGCAGCAGGATAGCACTACCAATGTAGAGAAGAACGAATACGTCTATCTGACCAAGTCGGGCCTTTATTTGCAGATTGTGCGCAAAGGCTGCGGCAAAAAACTGGAAGCCAACAAGTCGGTAGGCATTCTTTGCCGTTTCTCGGAGTATAACATCCTGCAGGACTCGTTGCAGTTGACCAATTTGTATGCCTCCCGTTCTCAGAGTCTTGACAAGATGAACGTTACGCGAACCGGCAGCACGCTGACAGGCTCTTTCGTACGGGGCATCATCATGTCTGCCTACGGCACTTCCACCGTGCCCAATGCCTTCCTCATACCATTGAACTACGTCAACATCGGACGGCCGGAAGAAGAAGGCGATGAAATAGCCAAAGTGAAAATGATTGTGCCCCACACGCAAGGACAGTCTGACGCCATGCAGAAAGTCTATCCTTGTTTATATACATTAACCATGATGCGGGAAGATTAAAGAAAGCATCAAATCGAGAATCGTTAAACAGAAATCGAAAATCATCATGACTCTTATTAAATCCATATCAGGCATCCGCGGAACCATCGGCGGACATACAGGTGATACTTTGAATCCCTTAGACATCGTCAAGTTTACAACAGCATACGCTACCTTTATAGCCCGGAGCACGACTGACACCCGGCGACCCCTGAAAATCATCGTCGGCCGCGATGCACGCATCTCTGGCGACATGGTGAAGAACGTGGTCTGCGGAACCCTCATGGGCTGTGGCTTCGATGTCGTCAACATCGGTCTGGCCACCACTCCTACCACCGAACTGGCAGTCCGCATGAGCGGGGCCGACGGTGGCATCATCATTACCGCCTCTCATAATCCGCGCCAGTGGAATGCCTTGAAATTGTTGAACAGCGAGGGCGAGTTCCTGACGGCTGCCGACGGTGCCGAGGTGCTTGACATTGCCGCCCGCGAGGCTTTTGAATATGCTGACGTTGATCACTTAGGACATTACATTGAAGACAACAGCTTCGACGACCGCCACATTCAGAGTGTGATTGATTTGCCGTTGGTTGACCTCGATGCCATCCGTCAGGCCCGGTTTACTGTCTGCGTCGATACCATCAATTCCGTTGGTGGCATCATCCTCCCCAAGTTGTTGGAACGTCTCGGCGTAGGCTATAAGATACTGAACGGCACCCCCGACGGTGACTTTGCCCATAATCCGGAACCGCTGGAGAAGAACCTTGGTGGCATTATGGATGAGTTGAAGAAGGGTCGTTACGACCTCGGCATTGTGGTTGACCCTGATGTTGACCGCCTGGCCTTCATCTGTGAAGATGGCACCATGTTTGGCGAGGAATACACGCTGGTCAGCGTGGCTGACTATGTGTTGAGTAATCAGAGTACTCAAAATAATCAGAATACTCCGATAACCGTGAGCAACCTCAGTTCCACCCGTGCCCTGCGCGACGTGACTGAGCAGCATGGCGGCCAGTACTTTGCCGCTGCCGTGGGCGAGGTGAATGTCACCACGAAGATGAAGGAAGTGGGAGCCATCATCGGTGGCGAAGGAAACGGCGGTGTCATCTATCCCGAGAGCCATTACGGTCGCGACGCGCTGGTAGGCATTGCCCTGTTCCTCTCTAATTTGGCCCATAAGGGCTGTAAGGTCAGCGAGCTGCGCCGTCAGTATCCTAATTACTTTATTGCCAAGAACCGTATAGACCTGACGCCCGAGACCGATGTTGATGCCATTCTGGTGAAGGTCAAGGAAATGTATAAGGACGAGCAGGTGAACGACATTGACGGTGTGAAGATAGACTTTGCCGACAGCTGGGTACATCTTCGCAAGTCTAACACCGAGCCCATCATCCGTGTCTATAGCGAGGCTGCCACCATGGAGCAGGCTGATGCTTTAGGCAAGAAGCTCATGCAGGTGGTTTACGACATGCAGTAGCAATGAATAAAATCCAGACTCTGGTGCTTGCTGCCACTCTTTTCTGTGGCAGTATGGTTCTGACAGGCTGTTCCTCCCTGTCAGAGAGTTTTCACAATAACCTGATAGCGGAGAATCGTTATCAGATGATACTCGACGGTCTGCAGGTAACACTCATCATCACGCTCTTTGCTGCCCTGTTGGGCACGCTGCTGGGTGGCGTGGTGTGCTGGATGCGCATGAACCGCCGAACGTGGCTGCAGAACATCGCCAAAGTCTATATTGAACTCATGCGGGGAACCCCTGTGCTGGTGCTGCTCATGCTGATGTACTATGTCGTCATGGCACCCGTCGATGCCACCGGCGTGGTGGTAGCTATAGTGACCTTTGCCATGAACACGTCAGCGTACATCAGCGAGATGTTGCGTACCACCATTCAGGGCATTGACAAAGGGCAGACCGAGGCGGGGCTTGCATTGGGCTATACGCAGCGGCAGACATTCCTGCGAATCGTTCTCCCGCAGGTGGTCAGGGCGGTCATGCCTGTCTATCAGGGCGAGGTAATCAGCCTGCTGAAGGGCACAAGTATTGTGGGCTACATTGCCGTTGCCGACATGACACGAGCCTCCGACCTGATACGCTCACGTACCTTCGATGCCTTCTTCCCTCTCATCGTGACGGCCGTCATCTATTTCTTAGTGGCATGGCTCATCGGTCTGCTGCTCAAGGCATTGGTCAGCCGACAGCGCCTGAAGGCGTGTGCGATGGCCGTACTGCTTGCCCTCATAGGAACAGCCGGCTATCTGACAACGGCAATAACCAGCGGCAATGCCAAGCCGGCCGACGTGGCAGGCGAGTCGGCAATCCCCACCATTTTCAAGGCCCTGAAGGGAAAAGAAGTCGGCGTGGTCATTGGCAGCATCCAGGACATAGCTGTTACAAAGTATGCTCCTGATGCCGACATCGTGCGCCTGAGCAATATGACAGATATACTGGCGGCTCTGGAAAATGGCAAGGTCGATGTGGCTGTCTATGAGAATCTTGCCCTCACCTTTAATAAGAAACTGGTAGCAAAAGTCGATTCCGTGAATGCCAATCTCCAGCCGAATCCTTTAGCAGCCTGCTTCAAACTTGGCAACACCCAACTGCAGCAGGATTTCAACAGTTTCCTGGCCGACATCGTTAAGGACGGCACCTTCCAGAAGATTTTCGACCGCTGGAGCACAACCGACAAGCCCGCCGAACTTGCAATACCCCAGCAACGGGGAACGGGACGCACCCTTCGTGTAGCCATTTGCCCGTCAGTACCCCCCTTCAGCTTCATCAGCTCCGGCAAGCCTTCAGGTTTAGAGATAGACCTTCTCACGGAGTGGGCCAACCGCCGTAACATGCAGATAGAATTTCTGGGCATGGACTTCGCCTCACAGATTCCGGCCGTACAGACTGATAAGGTCGATATGGCCATGGGCAGCATCAGCATTACCCCAGAGCGCCAGAAGCAGGTGCTCTTCTCCGACGGGTACGTCGAGTCGCACATCACGTTGCTTACCCGGAAGGGTGAGAAAGGCATACTTACTGACAACCTGCCGAACGAATCCCAGCCCGGCGAGGGCGACAGTCTGCTGTGGGGCGGAGCAGCACTCCTTGTTCTGTTTATAGGTGGCGGAGCCTGGCTCGTCTTGCGTCGTAAGCACCGCACGGCTCCACATGCTGCATCCCATGCCCAAAATTCAGGGGCAGGGGAGAATGCACAGAGCGCCCCCGTCATCAGCATTGCCCACATGAAGAAGCGTTTTGGCACGCTCGACGTACTGCGCGACATCAATGTCAATGTGCACCGTGGCGAGGTCATCTCCATCATCGGACCGTCGGGAACGGGCAAGAGCACCTTCCTGCGCTGTCTGAATCTCTTAGAGCATCCCACAAGCGGCAATATCCTCATCGACGGTCAGGACATCCTGGCTCCTCATGCCGACGTGCCCCTGTTGCGTCGCCGCATGGGCATGGTGTTCCAGTCGTTCAACCTGTTTAACGGCATGTCTGTGCTCGATAATATCTGTCTGGCACCCATGCAACTGCTCGGCAAGAGCCGTGACGAGGCGGCACAGCGGGCTCGCGAGCTGCTGGAAATGGTGGGACTTGCAGAGCGTGCCGACGCCATGCCCGAACAGCTCTCCGGCGGACAGAAGCAGCGCGTGGCCATTGCCCGTGCCTTAGCTATGGACCCCGAGATTCTGCTGTTCGACGAGCCTACCTCGGCCCTCGACCCCACCATGGTGAGCGAGGTGCTGGGTGTCATGACACAGCTTGCCCGCAAGGGCATGACCATGATAGTCGTGACTCACGAGATGCGCTTTGCCCGTCAGGTCAGCAGCCGTGTGTTGTTCTTTGCTGACGGCATCGTCTATGAAGACGGCACGCCCGAGGAACTCTTCGAACATCCGCAGCGCGAGCGCACCCGGCAGTTTATCCAACAGATTCATGAGTCAGTGTTCCGCATTGAGAGTGAGCACTTCGACTGGTATGCCATGATGTCGCAGATGGAGCAGTTCTGTCAGCACTACAACCTGTCACGCCAGCAGACCGACGCCACGTCCCACGTCATAGAAGAGTCGCTGGCCATCCTCGGCACGGCTCCCGGCACGTTGCTGACCTTGACCTATTCTGAACAAGAAGAGACGTTGCAGCTTGCTGTCAGTTGTCCGCAAGCCGTCAATCCCGCCCTGTTCCGTACCGACAGCGACGATTTCGCCCTGACCATCCTGCGGAACTTCAGCCGTGACATCAGCGTCGAGGGCAACACGCTCCGCATGACAATCATCAAGTAGTATCTTTAACCAATGACGAAGTGTTCCATCACAAGAAGACTGTGACTTTCAACTTTCGCAAGCTCAACTTAAATTATTCTTATTATTCGAATTTGTTTCAGAAAAAAAATCCGTGGCATTGATTCCACTGCAATTTCTTTTCTGAATATTTGGTATTTCCAGAAATATTTCTTACTTTTGCAACCGACTCGGATAACCCGAAGGGTTTGAGGGTCATGACATTATTGGTAAAAGGACGTTTACGAAACGTTATCTTCTGCGTGCCAGATCTCGCAAATCAAACGTGTTAGAAGATACGCAACAGTAGCGTCCACGTGGGTGTATTGTATCCCGTGCACATGCTGTATTTCAGTAGTGTGTACTATTTCTACAATATATCTCGGCGTGGGCTATCTCGAGTTGCTTATCCTAACACAAGGCAATGCGAGAGCCCGGCACGTGGGATAAGCGGGAAGTAGAGCTACCCACGTCTTTATGTTTCACAAGTAATACCAGTTAATTTGCTGAATCCGGGTGGCTATAGGCACGAAACGTGATCTATGGTAAATTCTTTCATGTAAACTAACAAATGTATGGAGACAACAACTATTAGAGCAACTCACAGAAAGGCTTACATGCGCCCGGCTGCCAGCACGATTGACCTGTCTGACGACAACATCTCCCTGCTCTCCACCAGCACGGGTAGGTTCTCAGACATGGGAAGCGGCGGCGACCTTGGCGGCGATTCCGGCAATGGTGGCAGCTTCGACGACATGGGTGCCGGTGGTGACCTTGGCGGCGGCGGTAGCGGTGGCGCTTTCGGTGACATGGGCTGGGGCGGTGACCTCGGTGGTACCGTCACAGGAAATTAACAAGTAACAAAAAGTACAAATTTTAAACTAACAACAACAGAAAAATGAAAAAGATTTCAATGATGATTCTTTCTGCTGCCGCGCTGCTCACTACAGCCTGCAGCAGCAGCGATGAGTTACAGCAGCAGACCGCCCAGACGGGGAACGGCTGGAGCGAGTACATCACCGTGGAGGCAGGCACACCGGGCGGAGCCGATGCCAGCGCCCAAGGTAGCCGACGCGTGGCAGTAGATACCAGTAACCCGCAGAAAAGCCTGTGGGAAGATGGTGACCAGCTGACTGTCTGGGCTGGCAGCACCTGTTCCGCAGAAAATATGTCTGAAAAGGGCTTTACGCTGATTTCAGGTGGCGGTACAGGTACAGGCAAGTTCAGCGGCCGCCTTACAAGCGCAACCCCTCCGACTAACGAAACCAAGCTCATTGCCGTGATTGACAAAGAAAATGATGCCATTGATGCCAGCGCAGGCAACATTGTCAGCGCAAATCTCTCCGAGCAGCAGAGTGCTACGGCAGAGACAGCCCTCGATTATGAGCTGTACTGGGCTGAGTCAACCAACGCTACACGTAACTTCACCTTCACCCACAAGATGTCGCTCATCAAGTGGACCATCAAGGTGAACGGAGCCAGCAATAATGACAAGTGCGACATTGTGCTCAGCGGCACTGGGCTGAAGAACGCTGCCACGCTCGACCCAGCTACGGGTAATTTGACGGTTGGTTCAGAGGATGGTACCATCACCCTGAAAGATGTTATCCTGACCGATGCCGCCAGTACCGTCCTCTATGTGGTCCTGCCTCCCTGCACCGTAAGCAGCGGCATAAAAGCCAAGTTGACGATGACCAGTGGAGACAAGCAAGGCCAGATTGCTATTGGTAATCTCGGAGACGGTAATGCCATCACCTTAGCCGAGAACAAATACTACACCGCAGGTCCCAATGAGTTTACTTTGCGTGACGACGTTGTCGATCTTGGCCTTCCCAGCGGTACGCTTTGGGCGAAGAGGAACGTTGGTGCCAGCAAGCCTGAGGAGTATGGTGACTATTTTGCATGGGGCGAGACGACGGGTTATGGCAGCGACACCTCCGACGGCCGTTCCTTCGACTGGGCTTCCTACAAGTGGATGGCCTCTGGTCAGTCTTCTTCGAATTACATCACCAAGTACACCTTTGCCGACGGTCAGACTGATGCCTCGTGGTATGATAATGATACGTTCATCGGTGATGGCAAGACCGTGCTCGAATCTGCCGATGATGCCGCCACCGCCAACTGGGGTAGTGCATGGAAGATGCCGACGCGTGCCCAGTGGAGGGAGTTGGAAAGCAACTGCTATTGGGTTTGGACAACCAGCTATAATGAAACAGACGTCAAGGGAATGATAGTATATAAGGCGAAGGACGAAGCACATAAAGGAAAGCATAAATATTCGACTTCAGGTGAAGACGAAGACTTCACTTCATCATACAGCCTTGCAGACCCCCACATTTTCCTGCCCGCTGCGGGCTACCGCAGCGATTCGGGTCTGGGGGGCCAGGGGTCGTACGGCTACTTCTGGTCGAGTGAGCTCTCCTCGAACTTCTCGTACAACGCGGGGATACTGCTCTTCAGCAGTGGCGTCGTGGCTCCGGACAACTACCGTTTCCGCGGTCGATCCGTGCGGCCCGTCCTCGTCCAATGAGAACTTACCTCCCCAAAAGAGGTGAACGAACAAAAATGAACGAACGCAAACAGCCGTAATTGTTTTTCTGTCGTAGGGCGGGGCACTGAAGCCCCGTCAGCGACAGAAAAACAATTACGGCTCAGCAAAAAAAACATAGATGGCAACAATCAAAGAAGCGATAGTGCTTGCGCTGTTCCTTGGCTCTACCCCGTCGATGGCCCAGAGTGGCATTGACTCGTTAGGCAACGGCGGCAGCCTTGGCGGCGATACGCCGCCGGTGGGCACGGACATCAAACGGGTGGTCGGCGACACTCCTGCCGACAGCAAGGGTACCGACAGCCAGCCGGAGTACTACACGCTCGACGGCCGGCGCATACCGGCTCCCCGCCGCGGTGAGCTTTATATCATCAGGTGGCGGGAGCACGGCGTATGGCGAGAGAGCAAGCACTTTTTTAAGCAATTCTATTATTAGTAAGTCTTGCAGTGTCAAGACCAGTATGATCAAAAAGTGCATTCCTTGAGCTATTATAGTAGTCTTGAGCTACTACAGCAGCTTGACCATCATTTCCGCCATTTTGTCAATATAAGAATCGAGTGAGTCCATCATTCGATTCTTATTTTGCATGTCCAGTTCCGTCTTGACATCCATATCGACCACCTTGTCGAGGATGCGCGACATGAGGTCGTTCACGCGGTCTAACTGCTTGCTGACAATGGGGGCACTGATCTTATACTGTTCAAGGTCAGCATCGAGTTTGGCTAAGTAGGCGTTGAACTGTACGTCCATCTGGTGCATGTCGCGCTCCATCTGCTTCCACGAGCTGACGGTGTTCAGGATGTTGTCGGCCAGCGAGTTGATGTTGTTCAGTCCTTCTGTTGCCGTGGTCAGTTCGGGAATAGGGTCAATCTTGATGATTTCTGTGGGTTTCTTGATTTCTTCCATAGTTTTTAGTTCATAGTTCACTCTTTACTTAAATAACTATCTTGTTATACTTTTTGGCTATCACGCTTTCACGCCGCTTGATGGCTTCCAGCATTTCCTCGTAGCGAATCTCCTCCCTGACGTAGGGCAGGTTCTCGGTGACGGGCAGCACGGTGAACGGCACGCTGATGCAGTAGATGACGGTAAGCACGGTGAACAGCAGGCCGTCGGTCTGCCATATCAGGCAGGCTAATGCCAGGAGTGCCATGACGTAGAGAGCGGTTATCAGTGCGTCGCGCCAGCCGAAGCCCTTGGGCGACGGCACATGGCTGTCGTCGAGCATGCGCACGCAGTCGCGGTAGTAGGGGTTCTGCTCCAGAATGTGCTGCACGGGAATGCTGGCCTGCTGTGCGTCGGCTGTGGCTTGCTGTGCGTCGCTCGCAGTCTGCTGTGCGGGTGTTGTCACCCTGATGTGGTGTTCGTCCTCCTTGTATGCCAATTGCAGCAGCGGCTCTGATGCGTTGCTGGCCGACTGTATGTCGAGTCCCACGTAGGTGCGCAGCATGTAGGGGTCGCTCAGCATGAGGTAGATGGGGTAGGGGTATGTCTTTCGCGGCTGGCTGATGAAGTCGCTGAGCATGTCGTCCCAGTCGCTGCCGTCGTCGCGTGTCATGTCGAGTTTCTTGGGCCACGTCATGAGTTCCTCGTCAATGGTCTTGTTGATGTCGGGACGTGGCAGCTGTGAGTGCTGCTTCGACTGCTGCCACGACTGCATCTCGGCCACCACGTAGTCGAGTATGGCTTCCAGGTATCGCGTCTTGACCGCCAGCACGAAGTCGCGCCTGAAGGAGTCCACCTTCTGCTGGCGTATGGGGTCGTCGATGGCTATCTCCTGCCTGAACTCTTTGTCGTAGAGCTGTGCCATGCGCGGCACGATGGTACGCTTGAAGCTGTCGCGCAGCTGCTGTATGGTTTCCAGGCGCACCTCGGAAATCTCCTTTTTCTTCAGCAGCAGCTCGTCGAGCTTTTCTGAGCGTTTCTTCTCGATGATGCGCTGCCGGTACGACTGGAAAACATAGGCTGCCAGTCCCAGTGCTGCTCCCGATGCGCTGACGATGAGTCCCGTCTTCGACTTGCCGCTGTGGTAGTGCTTGCGCCGCATCAGCCGTATGCTCTCCTTGATGAGGCTGCCGCTGACGCTGATGAGCTGTTTCTTGATGGTTTCCATCTTTTCTGACACGTCGCTCACCTCGCTGAGTATCTCGTCGATGGTTGCCTCATACTGTGCCACCTCGCTCAGCATCTGGTCGTAGGGTGTCGTGGCGAGTGGCGACGAGAGCGTCGTCAGGTCGTAGCGCATGCTGGCCTCGTCGCCTTTCAGCAGCTGCGTCTTGCGCAGGGGCAGTGTGGTTCCTCCTGCCGCTTCTATGACGATGTCGCGTTCCACCTGTTGTGCGCGTGCCAGCCTGATGCCTAACTGTCGGCGCAGCAGGCTCAGCCGGTCATACTCCTCGTTGGGCAGGTTGTTGCCGTAGCGGTTCCATGCTTCCAGATACCGTGCGGCATATTTCTTCTCGTTGCGGGTCATGCGTTGACTATTTCTTTGGCGCGTTCCAGTGCCAGGTTAATGTGGTTGCAGATGTTCTTCTCGCCCACCAGCTGGTTGAACCCGGCCTTCTTCAGCACGGCCTCCACCTTCGGGTTGACGCCCGACAGCACCACCTCAATGTTCTCCTTCTTGCTCATCAGACAGAGGTTCGTCAGGTTGTGTATGCCCGTGGAATCGACAAACGGCACCTTACGCATGCGGATGATGCGCACCTTGGGACGGTCGCCGAATCCCGCCATGAGGTCTTCAAAGCGGTTGCCGGCACCGAAGAAGTAAGGGCCGTTGATTTCATACACCTCCACACCTTCGGGAATGGTCAGGTGCTCCAGATTGCCGGCCTGTATGTCGGCATCCTCGTTGGGGTCTATCTCGTCGAGTATGGCCTTCACCTCCGTAGTTTCTGCCATGCGTCGCATGAAGAGCAGGCAGGCGGCAATCAGTCCCACCTCGATGGCAATGGTGAGGTCGAAGATAATGGTCAGCAGGAAGGTCATCAGCAGCACCGTCACGTCGCTCTTCGGGTTGCGCAGCAGAGCCTTGAACGAGCGCCATCCGCACATGCCGTAGCTCACCACGACGAGCACGCCGGCCAGACAGGCCATGGGAATATACTGTGCCAGCGGCATGAGGAACAGGAATATGAGCAGCAGCACGGCGGCATGAATGATGCCTGCTATGGGTGTGCGTCCGCCGTTGTTGATGTTGGTCATGGTGCGTGCAATGGCACCTGTTGCCGGTATGCCGCCGAAGATGGGCGTGGCCAGGTTGGCCAGTCCCTGTGCAATGAGCTCGGTGTTCGAGTTATGGTGGTCGCCCGTCACACCGTCGGCCACCGTTGCCGACAGCAGCGACTCAATGGCACCCAGAATGGCAATGGTGACAGCCGGTCCGACGAGTCCCTTGATGGTCTCCCACGTCAGTTGCGGCACCTGTGCGTCAGGCAGCACATTGCTGATGGAGAAGCGGTCGCCAATGGTCTCGATGGTTGTCACGCCGGCATACTGTTTCAGCAGCAGCGCCACCACGGTCATGACGATGATGGCGATGAGCGAGCCGGGCAATGCCTTGAGGGTACGAATCCTACCCATGGGAATGAGCGGCCATAGAGCAATGAGCAATACGCTGCCTATGCCGATGGCGGCGCTCCACCAGTCGATGGTGCCGATATTTTGAAAGTAGGCTATCCATTTCTCGATGAAGTCTGACGGCACATGCTCCATGGTGAGTCCCAGCAGGTCTTTTACCTGTGTGGTGAAGATGGTGACGGCAATACCGCTGGTGAAGCCCACGATGATGGGGTAGGGAATGTACTTGATGATGGTGCCCAGGTGCAACAGTCCGAAGAGCACCAGAAAAGCGCCTGCCATGAGCGTTGCAATGGTCAGGCCCTCCATGCCGTACTGCTGAATGATGCCGTAGATAATGATGATAAAGGCACCCGTAGGGCCGCCTATCTGCACCTTTGAGCCGCCGAAGACGCTGATGATGAGTCCGGCCACGATGGCGGTGATGATGCCTTTCTCGGGCGACACGCCCGAGGCTATGCCGAAGGCAATAGCCAGCGGAAGGGCCACAATGCCCACTATGACACCCGCCATGAGGTCTTTCATGAACGTCTGCCGGTTGTAGTTGCGAAGGGTTGCCGCCAGTTGCGGCTTGAAGTCAAATGTTTTCATTTATACAGTAAATAATTGTAGAAGGGCGTCACCGATGCCGCTGAAGATGTTGAGCACGGTGTTAGCCACTAAGTAGTACATGCGTAGCTGCAGGACGATGATGATGACGAGCACCATGACCATGACCACCGACTGTATGGCCTTGGCGTTCACCTCGTGAATGGTTGCGCGGTCGCCGCTGACGAATCCCTCAATGAGCGTCATGTTCTGGCGGTTCGACTTGTGGAAGAAGTCCAGTATGTCGCCTATGAAGAACGGAATGAGTCCGATGGCAATGTCGCGCAGCGTGTTGTTGATGATGGCCAGCGTCAAGGGGATGCTGTGCAGTACGACCAGCGAGAAGTAGATATATACCAGCGAGAAGACGGCCATGGCCAGGTCGCCGATGCCGTAGGGCATGGCCAGTCCCACGATGGCATCCACGTAGAAGCGGTCCATCCAGTCGGCCAGGCGCTGCAGGTTTGCATACGCCTGGCTCTTCTGTAGTTTCTCCTGAGCTTTGTTCCTGTTCACCTTTCCTTATGATAGTTCATAGTTGTTATGGCGGCAGCAAATTCTTCATTCTTCATTCTTCATTCTTCATTCTTCATTCTTCATTTTAAAAGTTCACTCCCACGTTCAGATAGAGGCAGCGGTTGTGCGACGTTTCGAAGGCATCGTTGCAGACGTTGGCCAGTCCGAACTCGTAGGCCACTTCGCCATAGACGATGTCGTACTGCACGCCGCAGCCAAGGCGCAGGCCGCCGTCGAAGCGCCTGAAGTTGTCGCTGCTGAACGAGCTGAAGGCCTGACGGTTGCCGTAGTCCTTCACCTTGCCGCTGATGCCACAGGCCAGGTATCCGCCCACGTAGGGCTGCACGCTGCCGCGGTAGCTGAATGGTATGGCATACTTCAGCAGCAGGGGCACCTCTAAGTAGTTCAGGTTGTACGTGAACTTCTTGGCGTCGTAGCTGCCCTTGCCGCCCTTCTCGGTGTAGTACAGGCCCGTCTCGAAGTAGAGTGGCGACGAAGGCACTATCTGGAAGCCGGCGGCGAAGCCCAGGTTCAGGCCGGCCTTCGACGTGCCGCCGTCCAGCCGGCTGTCGTCAGAGTTCACCGTCGTAAAGCCTGCGCCAAGGCGCAGTCCGTAGTAGTTGTCGTAGTGGTAGCTGCGCGTTGGCGGCATCGGTCTCGTCGGCCTGCCGGGGTATATGCGGCCGTATTGTGCGAACATGGGCAGTGTGAGTGCCGTCGCGAAAAGAATTGCAAATAACTTTTTCATTGTCTCATTGTTTTTTAAGTTCATTGCAAAGATACTTTTTCTCACCTTTCCCTGCAAGGGTATTTGCCTACTTCCCCGTGGGGTTTTCCCTATTTCTCATAGGGCAGCCCGTTTTCCTGTTCCTGCTGTCCCGGGAGCTACTCGCCGCTCAGCCACCTGAGATACGCCTCCACGTCCTCGTCGTAGGCGCGGCTGCCGCGCAGCGGCTTGCCGTAGCCGTCGGTAATGACGTAGAACGGCTGGGCGTTAGCCCCGAACTTCGAGCTCTGCAGGTAGCTCCACTTGGCACCCACGGTGCGCAGCCGCCGGGTGCCGCCCTCGCCGTCGGGCACGTCGTAGGGCTCGCTGAGCGGGGTCTTGTCGTCAACGTATAGCGATATGAGCACAAAGTCCTTCGTCAGTTTCTCTGCCACGCGCGGGTCGGTCCATACGGCGGCCTCCATCTTGCGGCAGTTCACGCAGCCGAAGCCGGTAAAGTCTATCAGCACGGGCTTCCCCTCGGCACGCGCGGCGGCCATGCCCGCCTCGTAGTCGGTAAACCGTGCTTCAACGGTCTTCGTGTTCAGGTTGAAGTCCTGCGTGTTCATGGGCGGCGCAAAGGCACTCACCGCCTTGCACGGAGCACCCCACAGGCCCGGCACCATATAGACGGCGAAGGCCAGCGACGCTATGCCCAGCAGGAACGTGGCCGACCCGCCTATGCTGCCCCAGGCTGAATAGGCGTGCAGCTCCATGCCGCCGTGCGTCTCTTCGTCACGAGCGAACAGCGGTGCCTTCCTGACAAGATAGACGCCCAGCAGCGCGAAGATGACAATCCACAGCGAGAGGAACACCTCGCGGTCCAGCAGGTGCCAACCGTAGGCCAGGTCGGCTACCGAGAAGAACTTCAGGGCGAAGGCCAGCTCAATGAATCCCAGCACCACCTTGATGGTGTTCATCCAGGAGCCCGACTTCGGAGCCTGTTTCAGCCACGAGGGGAACAGGGCGAAGAGCGTGAAGGGCAGCGCCAGGGCCACGGCAAAGCCCAGCATGCCTAAGGCAGGCGCCAGCCAGTTGCCGCTGGTGGCCGTCTCTACCAGCAGCAGGCCCACGATGGGGGCCGTGCACGAGAAGCTGACCAGCACCAGCGTGAAGGCCATGAGGAAGATGGAGAGTGTAGAGTGTAGGGTGAATAACTCATCACTCTTATGATCTACCTTGTTCGACCAACTCTCGGGCAGTTTCAGTTCGAACCAGCCGAAGAACGACAGGGCGAACACCACGAGCAGGAGGCAGAGGAAGATGTTGAAGACGGCATTCGTCGATAGCGCGTTCAGCGTGTCGCTGCCGAAGAGGGCCGTCACGAGCAGTCCCAATGTCAGATAGATGACGATGATGCTCAGGCCGTAGGTCAGCGCATCGCCAATGCCTTTGCGCTTGTCGCTCTTGGCCCGCTTCAGGAAGAAGCTGACGGTCATGGGAATGATGGGCCAGATGCAGGGCATGCACACGGCCAGCAGTCCGCCCACAAAGCCCATCAGCAGAATGTAGAGCAGCGAGTGGTCGGTCAGGTCGTCGGCCGTGCCCAGGGCCCGCAGCTCGTCAGTCACCGGGGCCCAGAGGCTGTCACCTGCCGCCGGACTGGCGGCGGTCGCCGTAGCGGTAGTGTCTGCCGTGGCGGAAATAGTGTCTGTAGCAGCTGTCGTGGCAACCGTATCTCTGCCTGCAACCGCCTTGTCCTCCGCTTCCTTCTTGTCGGCAGCCTGCTTCAGCGGCTTCTCCTGGGCGGGGGTGGGGGCTTCTCCCTTCGCCTTCAGCGTCACCTCGCCGGGAGGCAGACACATGCGGTCGTTGCAGGCACCGTACTCCAAGTAGCAGTCAATGTCGTAGCTGCCACCCGTCAGCTGCACCTTCTGCACGAAGGTCACGCTGTTTTCAAAATACTGCAGCTCCTGGCCAAACTGCCGGTCGAACTTCTTGATTTCCTTGCCGCGGCTTTTCAGTTTGCCCACCGCCTTGGCGCCTTCCATCTTGTCGGCATTAAACGTGGCCGCTATGGGACCGCCCGTCACGTCGGGCGAATAGACGTGCCAGCCGGCATCTATCTTCAGGTGGAACAGCAGTTCGGCCTCGTTGCCGCCGAGCTGCTTCATTTCGGCCGACGAGTGCACGGGGGTGGCCATCTGGGCCAGGGCCGTCAGCGTCAGCAGACACAACGTCAGCACGGCAGCTGTCCTCTTTCGCAGTTGTTTCATGATTATTCTTATATCTCTTTATTATATGTAGGCAGCAAAGTTAACCAGAAAATCCAAAACAGCCAAACAATCTTCATGATTTTTTTGCTAACGAGGTCATCTGAGGATTTCAGGATTCAGTAACCGTAAAAAATAACTTGGTACAAATGGAGAAGTAACTTTCTAAAGAGTTAAGGAGACTTGCTGATAGCGGTAAGCAAAATTCGCCGTCCGACACCAGTTTTCCGACCGTTTGACTACAGTTTTCCAACCGTTTGACTACAGTTTTCCAACCGTTTGACCCCAGTTTTCCGACGTTTGACTTCAGTCAAATGATTGTTTGACTTCAGTCAAACGATTGTCCGACTCCAGTCAAACGATTGTTTGACTTCAGTCAAATATTGGTTTCCCCGGCACAGACTGTAGGTTTCCCCAGCACAAACGATAGGTTTCCCCGGCATAGACTGTCGGGGAGAACGGCATAGACTGTCGGGGAGAACGGCAAGAATTCTTTTTCTTTTTTTACAGGACTTCTGAACTCCTATACTCCTCAGACCATTTGGAAAAAAACGGGTGGAAAGTTTGTCTCTTTCACATTTATTTTGTATATTTGCACCCACCAACCATTGTGAAAGTGATAAACCAAAAGAATATACAATAATTATTAACTTTTAAAAAACAACATTATGAAGTACAAACTATTACGCTTTTCGCTACTGAGCATGCTCGTCATGCTGTGTGGAGGTAGCATGTTTGCTGACGACACCAAGGCAGCTTCAACGGTGTCACTCGACCTGGATGAATATTCCAAGAACATATATGAGAACAGGCATACATACGACCTGCCGACAGCTAAGGTGCTTGGCGCTAACAATGAAGAAGTGCCCAACACTTATGTCACGTGGACAAGCTCAAATACTAAAGTGGCAGAAGTTGCTTCTTCGTTTAACGGACTGTCAATAAAGGGCCCGGGCACTACCACCATTACCGCAACATTCCCGGGAAATGGCAGCTACGAAAGCAGCTCTGCAAGCTTCGAACTGACCGTATCGAAGATTTCTTCTGTACATCTCTATGCATTCGTGGCAGCCCAAAGTGGCACTCAAGTAGAACAAGGGGTATTGAACTCCGTCAGTATGCAACTCTTCGGTCGCGATGCTACTGCTCAGATATATCCTGAAGACCTTACTAGCAAAGAGGAATTTTACTACGACGAAACGACGGGCTTATATAAGCTCAGTTTCAAAAGCATCATCGTGGGCGTTGACGGGGTAGGAATAACCTATGCCCTGGCATTTAATAAAACGTATGCCGAGTACTATCTAAATAATACTTGGCTCCCCATCAACAAGGCAGGACAGTATGACATTAACTTTACGTATGATCCTAATGCAGGATTCGAAAAACAGCTTACCGTTGAAACTGTTTATAAGCAGAACTCGAAAATAAAAATCAACGGCCCTAAGAATGCTTCTGCCATACTGGGCGACCGCACATTCGACCTGCCTACGGTAACGATTATGGCTGGCGACGAGGTGTTGCAGAATGCGCCCATAGAATGGTCGGTGACCTACACCGACATTGCTGAATATGACCCGGCGAACAACCGACTGATTCTGAAGAAGGTCGGCTCAACACCGGTTACTGCACGGTTCCCTGGCGATGATACACATGCAGGTATTGCAGATAACTTCAACTTGGTGGTTGTTAATGAAAAATCTTACCATATTCAGGGTAATGTATGGAGTCAAACCGGTGAAACAGAAGCAGCTGCCTCATTAAGGAAATCATTAGAAAAAGCTCTCTTTGGTAACTTTACCGGTTTTTCAAACCTGCAAGACTCTGAAAAGATGCTGCAGTGTGATGACGGCAAGTACAGGCTGACACGTACAGACGTTCCTGTCTATGTAGAAAAAGGTGAAGTAACAGGATTCAGCTGGACGGTCGTTTCCAACAAGACTACCTATGCAGAAGGAGCAGGTTGGGGAATTCATGAGTTTAAGGAATCGGGTCTGTATGACGTTACCTTCATCTATGACCCCCAGATGCCCGAAGGCGAGGCGCTTACCGTAGAAGCCACCAGAAAGCGGACTCTCTACATCATTGGCGACAACAACTCGTGGGACCTCTCGACGATGGAGAAGATGCAGGTTAGTGAAGAGGGCAACTACGAACTGGACATCATCTCTGAGAGTGAGAACTTCTACTTCACCGTCAGCGACGTGCCGGTGGCAGCAGACTGGAATACGTTCAACGCGAACTACCGTTATGCAACCGTGCAAAGTGATATACCGGACAAACTGACGCCTGGTGGCGAGCGCAAGCAGATGCAAAAGCAGCTTGGCACGCAGTTGATTGTGGGCCGGGGAACGTATAAAATCAAGATTGACGGCAACTACGGCATCACGATTCAGCTGATAGGGGAAGGTGGTAGCAGCGACGAGGAGGAAACCAAACCCGTATGGTGGACCAACACGCCTATTCCCATCGAAAATCCCATCAAGATTAAGAAGGAAGCTCTGAAGGAGTTGCTCAAAGACAAGCCGAGACCCGGTGACCGCATCCGCTTCAGAATAACGAAGACAACCGAAAACGCAAAGATTCGCCTCATGACCTACGAAGGACGCGAGATAGAGGGTGTACGCCCCGTAATTCGCACCCTGACGCACGCACCGCGCCGTGCTGCCGGAAGCCTGATTGAGGTAGATTTCGTACTGACGGGCGACATCCTCTCGATTACCGAGAAGAACGGTCTGCAGGTGGCAGGTAACGGCTTCGAGATGAACGCCATCGAGATTGCCCCCACTCCAAATCCAGAGAATTACACCGAGCAGTCTATCTGGATTGGTACTGAAGAAGAGGACAAGCCGAAGATTGACCCGTGCCACTTCAGAAACTTCGATGACTTCAACGGTGTGAAGAAGGGTACCATCATCCGCGTGACGTTTGGCGAAACCATCTCCTCGTCGAGCCTCCAGGAGGCCCTGAAGTTTACGGACTCCAGCAACAGCCCGCAGATGATGGTTTGTAATACTGACTTCGAGATTAAAGTTCCTGATGCATCAAAGCCTGAGGTTGTTGACCTTGTCATCAAGACCGATGATGCTGCTACAAAGCTGAATGAAAGCTTGGGCGTAAATCTTGACGTGAACAAGAAGGTGACGCAGGTAGAACTGATTGCCGGTTCGTCAGCAGGCATCAATGCCATCAAGAGTGATATTGACGAGTCGAAGCCTGCCTATGACCTGAGTGGTCGTCGCGTGACGAAGGACTACAAGGGCATGGTGATTCAGAACGGCCGCAAGTTCATAAAGTAATTAGAGTTAGGAGTTAGGAATTAGGAGTTAGGAGTTACAATAAGAAAGGGAAGCTCGCCATCGGGTGAGCTTCCTTTTTTTTTATATTTCCTAACTCCTAACTCCTAACTCCTAACTCCTTCTAGCTTCTCCCCAGGAACCGCTGGTCAAGGTATTGCTGGAAGGCTTCGCGATACATGTCGCCTATGGGCAGATAGGTGTCGGCATCCAGGATAATACGGTTTTTGTTGACCTCCTGCACCTGCTGCAGGTTCACAATGTAAGAACGGTGAACGCGCATGAAGGTGTCGGGCAGCCGCTCCTCCATCTTCTTCATGGAGAGCAGGGTGGTGATGGGCTTCGGCTCGCCCTCGACGTGTATGCGCAGATACTCTGACATGGCCTCCACGTAGCGAATCTTGCTCACCGTGATGCGCACCACGCGGTAGTCGGACTTCACGTACAGGGAGTCGTCGTTGCTGCGGATGGCAGGCTCCGTCTGCTGAGAGGCTTCCGTGCTCAGGCGCTCCTTGACGCGCTCGGCGGCACGGCGGAACTCGTCCAGGCCGAAAGGCTTGAGCAGATAGTCAACGGCATTGATGCGGAAACCCTCGACGGCATAGTCGGCATAGGCCGTGGTGAACACCACGAGGGGCGGCGCTGCCAGCGACTTGACGAAGTCCATGCCGTTGAGGTCGGGCATGTTGATGTCGCAGAACATGACGTCGGCCGTGTTGTCGCGCAGGAAGGCACGCGCCTCGACGGCGTTGCTGGCCTGGCCGGCCAGTTCCAGATAGGGCACTTTCTCAATGTATGCAACGAGCTGCTTGAGTGCCAACGGCTCGTCGTCAATGGCTAAACACTTGATCATATTCGAATTTTTACGGTTTATTTCACGGGTATTTTCAGTTCCACGGTGTAGTCAGCCGTTCCGTCGTTGATATCGAGCGAGTAGCGCTTGCCGTAGATGAGGTCGAGCCGCTGACGGATGTTGCGCAGCCCCACGCCGCCCGGCTTCCCGGCGTCCTTCTCCTGCTGCTTGCTGTTGCGGCAGAAGAAGTGGAGCATGTCGTCGTCGCTGAGGGTGGCACGTATCTCGATGAACGACTGCTGCTGGTAGCTGATGCCATGCTTGAAGGCGTTTTCCACAAACGTGACGAACAGCAGGGGAGGCACCTCGCCCTTGCTGACGGCCTCGGGCAGCTGCACGCTGATGGTCACCTTGTCGGTGTAGCGCAGGCTCATCAGCGTGATGTAGTTGCGCAGGAAACTCAGCTCGCTGTTCAGCGGCACGCGCTGCTTGTTGCCCTCGTAGAGCACGAAGCGCATCATCTTCGACAGTTCGAGGATGGTACTCTTGGCCTGCTCGGAGTCGATGTCCACCAGCGCATGAATATTGTTGAGCGTATTCATGAAGAAGTGGGGATTAATCTGGTAGCGCAGGTACTCCAGCTGCCGTTCCAGGTTCTGCCGCTCCAGCAGGGCCATCTGCTGCTGGTCGTGGCGGTTCTTGAAGTAGAGCTTGACGGCGAGGTTCATGCCTAACATGAGGATGAGCGTAATGATGCTGAACACGTCGTGCCAGTCGAACATGAAGGGGTCGCGATGAACCGTGGGGCCGTCCTTGTGTCCCTTGTCGCCGTGGGGCATGAACTCTCGGGGTGGCGGAGCATCGTCAGCGAGGTGTGGCGGACGGTGGTGTTCTGCCATTTCGAGTGGCGGCCGGTGTCCGTGGGGTCCGGGCCGCGGACCATTATGCCCCGGGTGGTTGGTACACTGGTAGAACGTGAACAGGAAGATGAGCAGGACGACGCTGCCGATGTAGAGCGCATGCCGCTGCTTGTTGATGAGCAGGGGAGCCAGCAGGAAATTGTGAACGAGGAAGAGAACAAGGAAGAAGGCAAACTGCTGCCAGACGTGGAACAGCTCGTCCCAGCGAAAGCTGTCAATGTCGCCGCTCATGACTCCGATGTACATGCTGAGCAGGGGGGCTATGAAGAGAATGCCCCATAGTGCCAGATAAGTCAGGTTCTCATGCTTGTGTAAAGTTTTCATCGATAGGCTTCTTAGTAATACCAAGTTATTTTATCGGTTACTTAATGAATAAACGCTGAATAAGGAAAGTTATTGCGTGGGGGGACTGCAGATTCTCTATAGCCCCCCACGCACATACTACGGGAGTGACTTACCACTGGTTGCCGGGGCCACCGCCGCCGCCAGGCATCCCACCGCCAGGCATGCCACCGCCCATGGAACCGCCGGAGATGGTGTTGGAAGCCGTTACCGACGAAGAGCCCGAGCCTAAGCTCAGCGTGTAGGTGCCGCCGTTGGTAATGGAGGGTGAGGTAATGATAATTGTTCCGTTGGAGTAGGAGTAGGGCGGCATGGTGAACGAGGCAACGGTTGTCTCTCCGCTCTTCACCGTGACGGTGCCGTTGGCCTGTACGGAACCGGAGGCGCTGATGATGCCCTGTGTGGTGCTGCCGACAGAACCGTCTGCACGGCCGCCGATGGCGAACAGGTTGCCGCCGATGATGTAGAGCTTGTGCTGCTCGTCAATATCGATGCCCGTCTCAGCACCGCTGGCCCCGAAGGCAACGATGGTTCCACCCTTGATGTACATGTTGCCGTTGGTGTCGATGCCGTCGTTGTTGGTGCCTACGGCCATGACCGTGCCACCGCTGATGGTGAGGTCGCTGGAAGAGTTGATGGCATCGTCGTGGGCCGCAATGAGTACTGTTCCGCCTGTAACGTCCAGGGTGCCCTTGCTCTCCATGCCTTCAGCATTGTTGCCGCTGGTGCGAACCATGATGTCGCCGCCGGTGATGGTCAGCACGCCATGCTCGTTCTTCGTACCAATCTTGATGCCTTTCGGCGAAGAGGTGTAGGCATCGTCTAAGTTGTCGGTATTGCCCGTATAGTTATGGCTCTCGTTGGTGCCGTTGCTGTAGTAGAGGCCGCCGGTGGTGATGATACGTATCTTTCCGCCGTTGATGTATGCCTCCCAGTCGGCTTTCATGCCTTTACCGCCACTGCCAGTCGATTTGAGATAGACCTCGCCGTCGTTCATGGTGAGAATGTTCTCGCAGGCAATGCCGGCAGAAGCCTTGGTCTCTAAGTCCTCCGTGTCCCACTCGCCGTTGCTGGTGCTGACGACGGTGGTGCGGCCACCGTTGATGATGACGTCAATGTCGCCGTTGATGCCTTTTGCACCCGGGGCCGACACCTCGACATTGATGATGCCGCCATTGATGTAGATGTTGTCGCTGGCCTTGACACCGTGGTTGGCCGTAGAGTTGACATAGAGGTTGATGCCCTTGTCGAACACGATGTTGCTCTTGCCGTGGATGCCGTTGTTGTAGGTGCCATAGACCTCCAACGAGCCCGTGCCGCTGAACAGCAGCTTTCCCTTGCCGAAGAGGGCTCCCTTATGGCTGTCGTCGGCACTAACGCCGTCGGTCAGTTTGTTGCTGCCCACCAGGACTATAAACGCACTCTGCTTGCTTTCCAGGTCGATGGCCGTGCTGCGGGTGTTGGTAATGCTGGTGTTGTTGAGCTCCAACTCGTAGTCCGTACTGCCGTCTATGGTCAGCGAACCGTCGGTCGTGGTGCCCGTCACCACGTAGCAGACGTTCTCGATGCTGGCATGGTTGGCGGTGACGTCGTGCCCGTCAACGGTAATGGTCACTCCGTTTTCCGTCTTGGCGGTCGGGTTCGACATGTCAATGTTGACGATGGTCGTGAAAGAACGCTTGCTGATGTCGTCGTTCTCGTCAGGGTAGGTGGCCGTAGCCGTTGTCGTAGGCTCGGCTGTCTCTTTGTCAATGTTGACAACGAATGACAGCAGTTCGCTGCTGATTTCAGAAGAGGCAGACTGGCTGCCGCTGTTACTGTTGCCGTTGTTACCTGGAATGTTCTGCCCATTATAAATCTCGCTCACGGGATCGTCACTTGAGCAGGCTGTTGTGCTGATAATAGTTGCGATAAGCATCGCTGCATACAAAAACTTTCTCATAATTTATTTGTTGTTTTGGTGTTTCCGGCAACAAAAGTACGCTTTTTGCGGGCCACTGTCAAATATATTCAACAAAAAGCCCGATTCCGTCAGCGAACGGAACCGGGCCTTATCGTGTCTTAACGTTTTGTAGCGATTACACAGCTACTGTTGATGCTTTTTTAGAGTCCAAGCTTCTTCTTGGCGTCGTTAGCAGCGTTGTCGATAGCGTCGGCAGCCTTCTTCTTCTGGGCGTCAACAGCCTCGTCAACCTTCTTCTGAGCCTCTTCCTTAGCCTCGTTTACCTTCTGCTCAGCACTCTCCTTTGCTGCATCGACAGCACCCTCGACAGCCTCAGTAGCCTCGGTGGGAACAGCGCTGATGGCAGAAATCAGGGTGTTGACAGCTTCGTTCTTCTCGCCTACAACAGCCTTGATCTTGTCAGCATTCTCGGTCAGGAATGCGCTGATCTTAGCCTGGTAAGCCTTGGCAGCTTCAGCATCGCCCTGGGCCAGCAGCTCGGCAATCTTGTCCTTGGCCTGCTGAATGATGCTCTGAACAGCCTCGGGGTTGTTGGCAGCTATCTTCTCGGCCA
>Ga0310691_10001823_pt1 | contig 30737 bp, 49 predicted proteins | sample 176DNAGHGlowgp2_FD_203887 | JGI IMG/M metagenome (GOLD analysis project Ga0310691, IMG submission 203887) | Sheep rumen microbial communities from Palmerston North, Manawatu-Wanganui, New Zealand - 1766 DNA GHGlow gp2 (v2) (version 2) | ecosystem: Host-associated > Mammals > Digestive system >... | reverse complement strand
GATCCATTTATGGTTGGAACACTTAATTGTCATGCAGCAGGAACAATACAAGATCCATTTGATATGTACGATATGTCTTGTTGCATAGGATATTAAATTAAAAAAGTAATATAAAATAATTATGAAAAATTTAAAAGATACAATATTATTAGAAAGAAAAATTAATGAAGGCACATGGACATTTGAAGAACTTCTTGAAGACATGGAAGAGTATTTTGGTACAATATTCTATGAAGATGGTTTAAATGGTGATGCAAATGTTTATTGGCCAGAAGATTATGATGGTGATTTAGAGAAGTCACCAACAAACGAATATGTGCTAAAAGCAATGCTTGACAAAATTCAAGAAGTATTAAAAGAAAATAAAGTTAAATTTGAATATAAATTAGGATAATATGAAAGCAATTAATAATTTCATTAATGAGTCAAAAAATTTCAAATTAACTGAAAGTGAAAGAGATGCATTATCAGATTTCATAGGAGTTATTTGTGGAAATATTGGAGACGATGAAGATCGAAATGAATTAAAAGATGTTATTGATAAATTAGATGATGATGAAATTTCACAGTTAAAAGATCTTCATGATTGCTTAGATGATAATCAAACATATAAGTCAATAAATCGTAATGTAATTATCGATGATATTTCATTAATTAAAAAATTATATAAATTAATGGATGATAATGATTTACTTAATGAAAACTGGGATTTAATTGATGCATTGGAAAAAATATGTTTATAAAAATTTATGAAAAATCTTAAAGAAAAATTAATAAATGAAAGTGGAAATTTAGAAGATAAAGCTTGGGATGCTGTATTTGATTATGCAGATAAAGAAGCAAAAGATGTTTCTGAATTTTTAAGATTTATTATGGATGTAATAAATGAAGTAACTGGTGCGGATATATGTAGAGGTGATAAAGATAAGGATGCAGGATATTTACAAGATATCGTTGAACTTATTGGAGATTATTGCGAGAAGAAAAAACTTCTTGATTTTAGTGAATATAAAGATAATGCATAATTATGAAAGATATTAAAAATTTTATATTAGAATCAACTCAATCTGAAGATCTTCATGAAGAAATAGGATTAGCTCTTAAAGAATTTGGTAATATCAGAAATGGATTTAAAATGACTCCAATTGATGATATTAAAGATGCAATGTACAAAGCAGGTTTTGATTTTGATGAAGAACAATCATCAGACGAAAAACTTGTATTTGTTGGTGAATACATTGATACACAATATGAAGTAACTTTATTCGCTGCTGACCATGTATCAGGTAAATTTAAGATTAAAAATTTCAATGAAATAGAAGTATGAAAGATTTAAATAATTTTATAAATGAATCTATAAGTGATGTTAAGTATGCTATTCGATGGTATTATTATGCAGACGAAAAAATGTCATGGTCATATCAATCATCATTAAACAGAGCCCAATCATTTATTCAAAAGATGCAAAAACAAGGTATGAAGATATATGAAATATATGAAATACCTTCAGATAATGTAAAACAATTTAAATCTCTTATTGATAAGAAAAATGATAATGAAAATAAGCTTAAAGAATTTTATAATAAATATTGGGGTAAATCAGATATAGAAAAATTTTTAGATACGAAATAATGAAAGATCTTACAACATTTATTATTGAGGCAGAAAAGAAAACTCAAGTTGAAACACCTGGAGAAACATGGGTTGCAATTGAAATTGTAACTCCAGATAAGAATAGTGAAGATCCAACAAAAACAAAAAGTTCAAAACGAGTAGTTTCTTATAATACATATATGGATATGAAGAAAAGTGGTCAAGCATCAAATGGTACAAAAGTTATATCAGTAAATGCAATTAGTCCATCATGTCCATCAAAAGAAAAAGCCCAAGAATATACAAAGAAATAATAATATGAAAGATTTAATTGAAATTGTAACTGAAAATAGAGTAGGTCCTATTAAAAAACTTGATATGTTAACAATTATGATTGCATATCAGATGTGGAAGGAATATAAACTTTATGATGAGTTCTTTGGAGAATTAACTAAAGAAGAACTTGAAGATTATGATGATTTAAATAAAAGATTAGAACAACTTGATAATGATAATTCAAGAGTTCAATGGTCATTACTTAAAGAATATTTTGAAATAATAAATAAAACGGCAGATTATGTATTAAGTTGTCCTGATGATGAATTTTCAAAATCAGATAAAAAAATTTGGACAGAAATTAAAAGATACGTATCATGAAACATATAACTGATTGGATTAATGAAAATAGAGGCGAGATTAAACATTATGTTGATGGAATTTTAATATCCGAAGACGAACGGATATTATTATTGCGTCGAGCTAACTATATGAAGAACTTTGGAGGACAATGGGGATTTGTCGGTGGCTCAGTTGACAAAAAAGATAAGAACAATAAAGAAGCAATAATTCGAGAAATTGAAGAGGAAACAAAAATAAAATTGACTTTCAATGAACAACAGAAAATGAAAGCTATTGATAAACAAAAACATGAAGATAATAATGGTTCTATTGTTTCTGATACGGAATATTGGTTAATAAAATTGGAATCAAATCCTGATGTAAAAATTTCTCGAGAACATTCAAAATATGAATGGATAGATATAGATACATTTAAGAACAAAACATTTAAGTTTATGCCTGATGTATTTAATTATATACAAAAGTATTTTAACGGAGACTTATAATGCCATTAATTAAGAAACCAGAACAGACAACATTAGGTCATATATTTAATCTAAAAGATTTAGATAAAAAAATATATACAGAGGATGAAATAAAATCATTCCATTTAGACGCGGCAATTGATAATCATCCATTAGCAAGGAAGCCAACTGTAATGCGTTCTAAATTAGCATATAAAGAAATATTAAGAAACTTAAGACCTGACAAAAAATATATTTTGCCCGGACAAATTGTTTTATTTAATTATTCACAACCAAAGTTCAAAGAGGAACTTGAATATTATGATAATTATCCATTTTGTATAAGTTTCGGTATTATGAGAACTGAAGATGGTAATATTCGTGAGTGTATGTTGAACTTACATTATTATCCACCATTTACTCGTGCAAGAATATTAGAACAAGTATTTACTCATTTCCGTCCATATTTTGAAAAATATTTTAATGAAGCAGGAACAAAACCAAATATGATTATGTCATATAAGATGTTAAAACACTTGTTAAAGACTAATCAAAAAATTGCATTCGGTACAAAAATGTATATACCTGTTCTTAGAGGAGTAACATTCAATATACCTGCAAGATTATTGCCAACTGCATTTTATACAGAAGGTAAATTTAGTAAAGCAACATTACAACAAATTTTCCATTTTTGGAGACAGTTCTAAATTAATGTTTATTTTTAATAAAGTACATATATTATAAATATTTATGAAAAGATTAAGTAGAATAATTAAAGAAGGTGTACAGCCTGGTAATCAATTAAATACAACCGGTGTTACTAATCATTATACACCTATTCAAAACATATTAACAAATATTAAGAACTTATTTTGTTTAACATTAGGTGTTGTTGCAGAAGTTGCTGATGATAATGTTTCAATTAAATTATCAAGTTCTCAATTTATTTCAAGACAAAAGACAGAAGAAATATTATGGAGAGCTATGTATAATGATGTATTTACTTATGGAACAAGTTCATTATATGGTTATATTACATCACAAGGTTTACCAACAGTTACATTTATTAATCTTGGTGGATATTATGTTGTATATTTCTCACCAAATGATATAAAGACAGCTGAGGATCCTAGAAAGATGGCTCTTAATGATATGCCAGAAGCTGCTAACGAATCATTATTAAACGAATTTGAAATTGGTACATTTATTAAAGAAGATGATTCTGAAGAAGAAATGAAGTCAGAAACTGTTTCAAAGGTATTGGAACTTCTTGATGGACCAGATAAAGTTAAAGCTGCAAAACAACTTGAATTACTTGTTTCTAAAGAAATTCAACTTCCACGTGAGTATTATTTCTCAGCTATTAAGTTTAAGAGTGGTGAAGAAGCAATTGCACTTCGTTGGAAATATACTAAGAAAATGCCATTTGGTAAAGCAGAAGGTGACGGTGAATATAAAGAAACAACTGTAGAAAATACACGTTCACTTATGCATATATTTGGTAAAGGAGAAAGAGCTATATGGGTACAAGATTTTGATGAAGATTCTTTAGTACAATTACCTGAAGAAGTAAAAACATTAATACAATCAATTCTTGATTTACTTGAAGCTGGTGAAACCGATAATCCTGCTGTTTTCTCATTAACTGGAGAACGTAAAGAACGTAAAGACGATGACGAAAACAAAGACGATGACGAAAACAATAAAGATGATGATAAAGGATCTAAATCAGATGACGATGATGATTCAGAAGACGATGATTCAAGAGGAGAAGATAAATAATTATGAAATCACTTAAACTATTTTTAGAAGGTAAGACAATAGAAGAAGTAACAGTAAAAGATATTAATACTAAAAAGAAAGTTGATGTTGTATATTATTGTTATGATAAAGAATCATTAGACAAAGTAACTGACCAATATGAACATGTTGGTAAATATTGGGTTGATAAGGGATTCTTCCTTGCAACATTAAAAAATAAATCAACATGGGTAGTTGATATGAATAAAGAATGGAATGTTCATACATGGCGTCCTAATGCAGATTTTATCGAACATGATGAAAATGAAGAAGAATATACTTATAAAGAACTTATTGAATTACTTAAAAAAGGAGAAACAATGTTTATTGTTATAAATAAAACAACATTATGAAAGATATAATAACAAAAATTAATGAATCATCAGATAATATAATTTGGCATACTGGAGATGATTTGCCTAAAGAATCAAAATTTAATGAACCTGGATCTAGAAAAGATAATAAAATTACAATGTTATTTGTTATCATAGATGGAAAAATAAATAGACGTAACCATTATACTTCAGATGTTTATAAAAATGTAGCAATTTGTGAATATTATAATAATGGTGAAATTATTTTTAAAGGAAATAGGAAAAAACTTAAAGCTGAAGATAAATGGTGTTATCTAGATGATATTTTGAAAACATTAGTATAAGATAAATATATAGAACGAAATAAATGAAATCATTACAAGAATTTATTACAGAAGCTGAATCTTCAGAAGATGTATATGTAGTTTACATGGGTGATGGAACAATGGAAAATTTCTATTATACTGAAGATGATGCAAAAGCTAAGGTTGATGAATTGAATAAAGAAAATCCAGATGCTAAAGCTAGTTTCAAAAAAGAACCAAAATCAAATATTGAAAAATAATTTAATAAAGAGGAGTAACTTTACTCCTCTTTTTGAACTTAATTATATGTTTATCTATATTAATTTGTTAATAAATGTAATAAGTTATGACTGGAACATATAAAGAATTTTATAAATTTATCAGTATATTTGCACCGTATTGTGTAGATATATGGGAAGATTTACACAATCGTAAAGATCCTAAAAGTGGAGATAAATTTAGAATTACATGGCCATATAAGTTAACTGATATTGAAATGTCAGTTATGCATACTATACCAATGGTTGATTGTACTTTTGTTAAAGTAGAATTTGACCCAGAATTTAAAAATGGTGTAGCATTTTACTATATATTTAATAATAAAGGAGAAGAATTAAAGTTACATTCAATTAATGATGTATATGATACTTCAAAATTAACTGAAAGCAATTTTTGGGATTTATTCGCATTTTGGACACATTGTAAACCTATAGATTAAATTATGAAAGTATATAAATTAGTACATAAAAAGTATAAAGGGGATGTTATGTTGGGTTTACCACAAACATATAGAAATAAATCAGGAGAAAAATATATTCAAGAAAAATTAAATAATTTTAAGCCATGGAAATATGCTATTCCATATTATAAAAATAGCAGATTTGTATTTATGTCTTCCCATGCATTATTAACATTTTTATTTGGTCCATTAGGTTCACCAAATGATATATCTGAAGATATATTTGAAAGTATAAATGATAATTTTTATATTGTTGAATATGATGTAACTACATGGAGTAATGGATTATCATCAATGTTATGTACTCATTTTGATGATGAAGTTAATAATGAAATAGAAAAACAAGAAATTACATTTAAGGAAATATCATCATGGACATATAAAGTTATATATCAAGATGATGTTCCAAAAGAAGATATTAGGTTAACAAAAAGTAAATATTACACAAATGTAAAAACCTATTTTAGTTAAATAACAAACGTATTAAATTTTTTAAACATTATGAATTTCAATAAAAATAATTTTTTGTTTAAAGAGTTAGTTAACACATTTGATTATACAACAGCTACTCAGAATAGAGATGTATATACGGATGTAAGTATTAATGGACGACGTTACAGAAAGTACGGCACATTGCAGGCTGTGACATTTGTTGGAAATTTGTATAGAGTCGGATGGAGTGGAGAAGGATACTATCCAAAAGAGCAAGGTCCTATCCAAACATTTAAGAATGATAAGTATGTATTGGTAATTGGTATGTCAAAGCAACATCCATGCGATACAAAGGTAAACAAAGATTTTGGATATGAAATAGCAACTAATAATATGTTGAATGATCCATGTATTATTATTGATATTCAAGGTAAGTTTACATATAGACGTTTCAAAAACATAGTTGAAAATTATTTGAGTACAATGAAGCTTGAATATATTAAAACTAAGAAGGAAATTAAAATGGAAGGTAAAAATCCAAAAGATTATAATCGTTAAGAAATATGTTTATAAACAGTTTAATAAATAAGTTCGGATATTCGGAAATGTATGAATGGTCCGAACTTTTTAAGTATGATATTATTCCGTATGGAAGATTCGTTACATTTGATGAACAACATCCTGGTCAGATTAAAATAGCTAATAAAGATGATTACCCTATTGGTGTAACAACAATTAATACAACAATAGTGTCTGATGATCCTGATTATTGGAATGGCAAATATCTTTGTAATGAATATGGTGACACATTATTAAAACAAAAAGTTGTAACAGTTGATAATACTGATAGATTACAATATATACCGGTTATTAATGAAGCATATGATAATAATAAGGAATATGTTAAACGTTCAGATAGAAAAGAATGGATAAGAGTTAATTTACTTGGTAAATGTATTGTTGTTGATAATGGAGAATGTCAGCCCGGACAATTATGTAGAGTTGGAGAAAATGGAATTGCTATACCTGTAGAAACATCAAATAACTGGCCGTATGTTAATAAATTTTTTGTTATTGGTAGATTAACAGATCATACAATAATGATATTTTATAAATAACATTTTAAATAGTTAACATTAATTAACTATATTTAAATCATAAATATATGTTGAATATAAATAATGAATAATAAAGTTAGATTTACAAAAATTAGAAATGTTAAATCACCATCACGTAATTGGGGAGATGCTGGAAGTGATTTTTATGTCCCTGAATATAGCGAAGAATTTGTAAAAGATTTGATGGCTAAAAATGTTAATAATGATATTGAAATAGATAAAGAAAATAAGCTTATTATAATTAATTCATTATCACAAATATTAATACCATCAGGAATTAAAGTTGATATTATAGATAAAACTACATATCTTGATTTTGAAAATAAATCAGGTATTGCAACTAAAAAAGAATTATTAATTGGTGCTCAAGTTATTGATTCAATTTATCAAGGAGAAGTACATATTAATGTTCATAATGTATCTAATAAAGCACAAACAATTGAATTTGGTCAAAAATTAGCACAAGCAATTCATAAGGAATATAGAGATACTCAATGGGAGGAAATATCTAATGAAGAATATGATCAAATTCCAGAATCAACACGAGGAACTGGTGGATTTGGATCAACAGGAGTTTAATTAAATAAACACATAAATAATATGATTACACCAGGATTACTTTCAGAATTATATGATAAAGCAAAAGTTAATTATGAATTAGCTGAAAATGATTATCATATGTCTGGAGATGAAGATTATCATAATGAGATGTGTGTTCATTCTGGAGAAATGTTAGCGTATGGAAAATTATTAGAAATGTTAATACATGAATAAAAAGAAAATATATATTTCTTTACCAATTGCTTTTCAAGAAAATACAGTATATAAACGTAATGAATGTGCAAAAACATATTTGGAAATGAATTATCCAAAATATGAATATATATCTCCAATTGATGCTAATCATATAGATGATGAAGCATTAGGTAATCATTTAGCGATTGAACGTACTGCATATTATATGGGTAAAGATATTGAACAAGTTATATTGTGTGATGCTATATTAATGTGTCCTGGATGGGAAAATTCACGTGGTTGCAAAGTAGAGAAATTTACTGCAGAAACATATGGTAAAGAAATATTATATATGGAGCAAATAAAAAAGGAGTAACATATGTTACTCCTTTTGTAAATTATCATTATTTTAATTTAGAATTAATGTCTTCAATTGCTTTTTTAATTTTTTGTACATATTCTTTAGCATCACGAATTTCATTATCTGAATATTCTCTATCAAATTTACCCCATTGTTGAGCGTCTTCATCACTAGCTCCTTTTTCTTTAGCTCGTTTAACAGATCTTTCTGCATCAGCTTTATATTTCATTGATTTATAGAAACATTCATATGCATAAGATACATAACGCATTAAATCACCTAAATCAAAACGTTGGTCCATATTATCAGGATTACTAATTACCTTTTTATATAAATCAATTACTTCTTGATTAGTTTTTTCAATTTCTCCAAATAATATATTAGGATCTTCTTGAAGTTTCTTGGCTTTAATTTCTTTAACTAAAACAGAATAACGAGCCTTTTGAATTTTAAGAAGTTCTTTAAGTGAATTTTCATCATAATTAATTACACCTTCTTGTGATGTTTCACGACTAGTATGAAGATCTTTATATTCAGATTTCATAGCATCTGTAATTTCAAGAACATAAATATCTAAACCATCAATAATAGCAGCTGCTTCATTATATTTAAGAGATCTAGTTTGATATGCATATTTTTTAGCAGTCTTTTCTTTTACACCTTGACTCCATCCTTCAGTATTAAATCCAAATAATCTAACATCAGAACCTTCTTTTCCATAACCTTTAATGAAATATATTACTTCATTAGTATCTGGTTTACAGCAAATAAAGTCAGCATTTTGTTTTTTAGCATAAACAGCTTTCATTATTTTAATCAATTCTTTATCTGATGTTGAAAATTTCTTAAAATCACTATCTTTAATTTCTGACCATTTAATACCTTGTATACCCGTTTTTGATTTGCCCCAACGTTGTGGTTCTGTTAATGGACCAAAAATAGATGCAAAAGATCTAGCTGATTTTGAAGGTAAATATGAACGTTCACCATTTTTATATCTTTCAGCTTCACGTTTATCATTTTCAGCATTTTTTGCTTCGGCTGTGTTAATAGCTTTTGCTAATGATTGTAATAATGATGATTTAAAACTTTCATTTAATATTTCTTGTCCAGTTAAATCATAACATACATTATTTACTTCATTTATATACATTGCATTAACTAATGCATTTTGTAATGAATTCATATATAGTTAATATAATTTATTTATTCTTCATTAATATTTTCATTTATGAAATTAATATATTCAGAAAGTGATATGCTTTCTAATACAATTCCACGTTTCTTTGCTTCATCTTCAATTAAGCCACATTCTTTATCATATCCAAGTTCTTTACAAACTTTATAATTCATTTTAAGTTTAGCATCTGAACAATTAGAAAGATTTTGTTTACGAGAACCTTCATGCCAAGCTTTCATTTTATCATATGCAGCTTTTTGCGCTTTATCATTCATCTTAGTATCTTTACCACGTTCTTTCTTTACACCAGATGGTTCTGGGTTTTCTAATGGTTTTTCAACAGGAGAACCTTCAGGTTCCATATCACCTTCAACATAAACTTGAACTAATGATAATGAATAAGTAAATAATTTATTCTTTCCGTATGGATCATCAAAATCATGATCTTTTACCATTTTTTCAAAATTAGCTTTAGCTTCTTCTTTAGCTTGTCCTTTTGTTTTTGAATGGCTTCCCCAATAACCAGCTGATTTATCATAAATAGCTTCCCAGTGATTCTTTACATATTCAGTCTGTTTTTTACCTTCAGATTTTTTCCAAGCATCAGAAACTTTCTTAAATAATGTTAACATTTTTTCTGATGCTTGACCTTTTGCAATTGTTATATTATCAGCAAGTGTTAATTCAATATTACTATCAATAATTTTTCTATCACCAGTATGAATAACAGCAAATTCTTTTTTCTTTGTATCAATTGACAATACTACATATCCGTAATCTTTCTTTCCACGCATATATTTTTTATCATATACGAATGTACCCATAAGTCCTGAAAGAGAATTCAAATCTTTAGTCTTAAATACTTCTTGTAATCTACTAACACAAACAGGTTCAAGAACACTCATTATCAAAGATCTAAATTCCTTATATCCATTAGAAATTGCATTATTCAATTTCTGATATTCAGGGTTATTCTTAGTTTCTTCATCCCAAGAATTCAATTTATTTTGTTTAAGCCATGCAGTACGTTTGTCTTCTAATTCTTTAATAGAAGCATTAGTTAAATTCCAATAACGAACTTGGAATTTACCATCTATAATTTCCCATGATAAATCATTTGGAACTGGTACATAACGAGAGTCAAAATCATCTTTCTTTTGTTGAAGTTTTTCAGCTTTTTGTTGATCATAAGGTTTTGCATCCTTATCTCCTTTTTCTGCTAATTCTTTAAACTTACCGTCTTTATCATCCCATTTATTCCAATATTTAGCAATATAATCTTCAAGATAATAACCTGCTTTAATATCAGATATACACCCAGTATTACTACCACTTGACATAATAGCAATCCAACCATGTACATGGAAATCATCTTTACCATTAGCTTTCTTAATAGTTACATAATAGTCATGTGAACCACCTGCAATAGCACCAGCATCCCCAGCTCTATCGGAAGTTACAACATCATAAACATGTCCTTCCTTATCTTTAATGTATCCGTTACCAGACCCATCAAAATATGAGAACTCATCATCATAACCAGGATCTTTCAAGTCATATGTATCACTTCCACGGAAATGAACTGTTTCTTTACGTTCTGTTCTTTTATATTTCTTAAGGTCAGATGGCTTACCTGATGCCTCAAAAATCATTAGTGAAATTGTTTTCATTATAAATCAAATTTATATACTTTAATTAAAAATAAAAATATATTATGTTTAATAGTTATTAAGCATTAAATAAATGGGTTATCTTTTAATATTTTAAGAATTTGTTCACATTCTTTACATTCATTCTTAAAATTTAAAACATCTTGAATAGACATATCAAACCATTCATTTTTTATATTAGATAATGCGTGACGACCGTGCATCATCTTTTCTATTTTATTTGGGTAGTCTGTTTCGTAATATGAATGCAACCATATATCATTTGGATTACCTGTTTGCAATTCTGCAATTCTTTTTTCTATTTTTTGTTGATGCGTCATACCAATTTTAAATTTTTCACCATCACACAATAAATAAACAAAGCCTCTATTAATCTTCATATTTTAATTTACATTTATGTGTAAAAAATAATATATTATTTAAATTATTTTAATTCTTTACTATATTTAATTTATAATAAAAAAAATCAAACAATAAATTTATAATATGACTAAGAACGAAATACTAAAGAAATTTCCATTCTCATTAAAATATGGATCTTCTGGTGAATGCATATCTTGTGCTTATTTTGAAATATGTGATAAAATACTTCCAGGTTTTATTCGACCAAGAAAATGTGGCGGACCATTTTATAAAGAGAAATAATTATTAAGAATTTTATTTTTTATATAATATTTGAATTTTATAAATTAAATACTATATTATATTTGTAATTAAAACAAATATTATATGACTATAATATATTCAAATTATTTAGATGATGATTGTCGAATCCTTCAAGAAATGTGGAAAGGATTCGACAATATTCATATTATTGAGATAACACCATCATCTAAAAATTATGAAGATCTTATTGATGAAGCAATTTCAAAAGAGACAGATACTTTGATTTGCTGTGGTCATGGAACATCTGATGGATTACTATTTCCAGATATGTTAGCTGGAGAATATCTAATTCATGAAAACAACATCAGCTTAATCAAGGCAAGACGGGTTCTATTTGTTTGGTGTTATGCTGCATCTTTTGCCTTAAAATTTCCTAAACTTCATTGTTTTGCCACCTCAATGTTTATATCGAATGAGACGGAAGCTGTGTACAACTCTATATTTGGTTACAATCAAGAGCAAATCAATTCTAACTCCATAAGGTTCATGCAAGAGATTAATTTTTTACTCAAAGAACATGTTCCTCTTGATGAGTGGGTAATGAGATTAGGTGCACACATGGATATAGAGAATGTAGTAGATGTATTTAACAGGCAATGTCTACTTTACCAATAAATTTCATATTATATTTGAATTTTTTATTTTCTTTACTATATTATATTTGTAATTAAAATAAATAAACAATGAAGATTAAATTTACATTCTGGGAGATTTCATTCAAAGGTCAAGTTCTTAATCGCACTTTTACTTTCAAAGGTGCTAAGAAATGGATGAAGAAGTGGATGGAAGAGAATTTGAACAAGCATTATAAAACAATTGATTGTGAAACTGATAAGCTGGTTGATTCTGATGAAGTTATCTACAATGGATTTGATAAAGTTCAAATCAGGGAATGTATTGTCAATAATGAACGAAAAGATCCTGAGATGATCGTTAGTTATACATATTTCCATACTGAAGATTAATAATATAAAGAATATGAATCTCGACGAAGAAATGAAATTGTGGGAAGAACGAGCAGATGATGAGTTCGGTCAAATCCTGAAAAAAATTGCAAATGCAACTAAAGATTATTTGTATTCTTGGAAAGAAATGGGTATTGAATATAATGTTCTTTCTGAATACATTACTGGTTATGCTCTTGATGGTAATCGTAAGTATACTGCTAAAGCAATTTACAATATTCTTTATAATTACGATATTCTTAATAATCATAAAAATGTTAAGAAACTTGTAAAAGAAATGGAACAACTTGTGAATTTTTAATATATAAAATTTTATAAATAATATGAGTGTTTTAAAATTTGATATTGAAGATGCAAAGGATTATTTATATGATGAATTGAATTTTTCAAATAATCGTCAATCTAAATATTATCCTAAAGAATATGTAAATAAAGCATCGGGTATTTTTAATATTCTTAATGATTATTATATGATTGCCAAGGATGAAAATTTTTGGTTGGATTTGATACAATATTTAAGAGATAATAAAAAATTGAATGCATCAATATGAGTTTATTTTGGAAAAAATATAGAATAACATTTGAATTGCCTACTAAAGACAATCAATGGTTCAGATATGCAACTGCTGAATTTGAACAAAAGCGAAATTGGTATTGGTTAATATCTGAAAATATGTCTCTTCATAGATGTGTATTAAATCATATCAAGGCATGGTTCAAACTTAACGTAGATCTTAATTATATGTATGAAGGTGAAAATCCTCATAGATTAATTGATGAATCAAAGTTGAAAATGGCCAATAAGAAACTTAATACATTATGGGATATGGATTGGCAACCAACACTCCCAGGAAAAATTAGAAATATTGAAATAACATATTTGATAAGATAATTATGATAAAAATAAATAAGACATTTTCGGGTTTAGTAACTTGTTATGATGAGCAATATCTTGAATATTCAATTGGATATACTTGTGTTGTTGAAAGAAGTATATTTGTTCGCAATATGAAAATGAAATCTTTACATTTTAATTCTATTATTGAAGGAACAATTAGAGAAGTTGTTGCTGAACATAAAATGAAGTATTTTGTAAAAGATGTTGAAGATGAGTTCAATAAAGAGCGAAGTAAGTGGATTGATTTAGTAAAAACAAATAAAGCTGAAAGAGAAATAAAAAAGAATATTATTGGTGTTTTAATTGATAGAGCAAAAGATTTTGGATTTAATCTTATTATGTTTAATTGGATGCCATCACAGACATGTCATACTCTTGAAGCAGCATTAAGTTAATATGAAACTAACAGGTAAGTCACGGGAACATGCAAAAACAATTATAAAACATATTGAATCACTTGGTGGTAAACTTCAAAAGGAATGTCCAGGTGGTTCAATATATTGTTCATTAAATGCAATCAGGCAAATAAGAATATCGGATCATATTGCTCTTAAAGGAGATATTGATAGAATTGATATTATTATACAATATGAACAAAAACATTTTAAGTTTATTTGCATTTATTATCGTAATATTAAAATATTTGATAACATAGGCCGTGTAAAACAATGGATAGAAGATCTTGAATTTACTATTAATGTTGTTCTAATGAATATGGCAACATCAAGCGTTGTTAATAAACGTAATTATGAACAACAAATTGATACTCTTAAAAAAGAAATAACTCTTAAAGAAAATAAAGCAATTGAATATAAAAAAGAAATTGAAGAACTTAAAGAGTATAAAAAGAAATATCAGAAACTACAGGTTCAAGCAAATAATTCATCAAAATGTAATAAAAAACTTAGAGAAAAAATTGATAATTTAACTCAATATCATAATATGTGGCAAACTGCTTGTGCTGAGAATAAGAAATTACAAAATAAATTAAAGACATTATATATTATTGAAAGTCATTCAAATGAATAAATGAAAAATTTTCTTATTTTTTTATTAAAAATTTAAAACATTTGACTATTTTAAATCGTGGTAATTGAAATATATTATCGTAATAAATATATTTAATTTTTTATTAATTTAAATTTAATTGTAAAGATGAAGAAATTTATTTTGACAATGATCATCGCTCTTATGATGGTCTTTAGCGCGAATGCTCAGGTCGCTACTGAGAATGCAAAGTTGTTTGATAACACTTATGTAGGCGTTGAGGTAGGTGCAACAACTCCTCTTAATTTTAATTCAATGTTCCCAGTTAATACTGTTGCTGGTATTAAGCTTGGTAAGGAGTTAACTCCTGTATTTGGTTTAGAAGCAGAAGGTTTTGCTGTATTTGGTGATAACGTTTATCGTTACGGTGTTAATGGATCAATTCCTGCAGAAGGAGCATTTAATGTACATAAGAATGGCTCTGTAAATACTTTTATTAAGGTAACAAATGTAGGTTTGAATGGTGTAATTAATTGGTCAAATCTATTGTTCGGATATCAGGGAACTCCACGATTCTTTGAAGTAAAGACTAATACAGGACTTGGTTGGATGCATTATTTTGGAACTTATACTCCTGCATATCCATTTGGTGGTTATATAACTGCTGGTAAGCAAAATGTATTGACTGCTAAGACTGCTGTAGATTTTGCTTTTAATCTTGGTGCAAAGAAAGCACATACTATTACTGTATCTCCTGGAGTTTATTGGAATCTTAATGAAAATGGTAACGTTAAGTTCAATAAGAATTATGCACAATTTGGTGTAATGGTTGGTTATACATACCATTTCAAGACTTCTAATGGAACACATCATTTCAAGACATATGATGTAGGTGCTATGATTGGAGAGATTGACCGTTTGAACTCTGAACTTGCAAAGAAGCCAACTGAGGTTGAAGTTATTAAGTATGTTGATCGTACAGTTAATAATTATAATGGTCCTGTAACAAACAATGTTGCTACAAAGGCTGATAAGAATACATTTATATTCTTCGCATTTGACTCTGATGTTCTTACAAATAACGCAAAAGCTACACTTGATGAAATTCCTACAGGTGCTTATAACATTTACGGTTATGCATCTAATGAAGGTTCAACTAAGTATAACCAAAAGCTTTCAGAACGTCGTGCTACTGCAGTAGCTAAGTATCTTGAATCTAAGGGTTCTCGTATTAGTACTATTAAGGGATGCGGTGTAGCATTCGGTAATACTACTGGCCGTGTAGTTAAGGTTTGTCCTATTAAGGAAATGGGTAAGTAATTTGATTTAATTTATTGAAGCCGGCATACTAGAAATAGTCACTGCGACAGTCGGGCATATTTTTTTTACTTTGGTAGAAAAAGTATGTCCGATTTTTTATGTTTAAAAATATATGATTTTTTATTATGGGTTATTACAGTAATGGTTATCGTAAAGCATTAAGAGACGCTGGAGGAGATGAATCAGAAGTTCATTACAATTATGGTTGGTATGGATCACCAACAGGAACTGAATATGACGATAATGGACGTCCAATTCCGTTTACTTAAATTTATAAATATATTTTACTTGAATTATGTGGGATAAAGGTATTAAAGAAAGACTAAAAGTACAAGAGAAGATCCTCCTAAGTATGATGAAAGGGGTCGATTAGTTCACATTCCGGATTGGGCTTATGAAGATATGTTTTAATATGACTTTAGATGAAGCTATTGAACATTGTAAAGAAAAGGTTAATGATAGTCCTTGTGGACAAAATCATTTACAATTAATGAATTGGTTAATTGAATTAAAATCTTATAAAAAGATTAATTAAATTAGGAGCAAATATATTTGCTCCTTTTATTTTTATATATAATGGAATTTTAAGTATTTCCATAATATTAAATAATATATTATATGTTTATGTTTTAATGGCTGATAATAAAGAGACATTAATGTCAAATATTTCTAAAAATGTTGAAGAAATAAATAAAGCAAAAAGATTTGGTCCAAAACTTCCAAGTAATAAAAACGTAGATAAACAAACAATACAAGAGTTAGCATATGAACAAATGATTATGGGAACTCTTGCATCATTGGTATGGGGTAAAACAAACATTAAAAAGGAAGACCAAGTTAAATCATTATTAGGAAATAATAAAAACATATATACATTTATAGAGAATTTAAAAACAAATTCTGAAAATTTATATAATCTATTAAATAATGTAATTAATACTGGTAAATGTGTTGTACATGTTAAAATTAATAAATCAAGTATAAATGATTTATCCAATACATTTTGTGATGCAATAAATCAATTAAATGATTCAAAAAATACTAATGTATCAACAAATTTGCTTGAAATTAAGATATCTAATGCTGATGAATTAACTAAATTTATTGAAGAATTAAACAAATTTGATAATGAAAAAATAAAAAATACAATTGGTTGTATTGGTAGTTTTGTACAAGCATTAGATAGTATATCACAAATATCTGATGATAAATTTAATACAAGCATTAAATCTTTATCGCAAGCATTAAATGGTAAAGAAAGTAGTTTACATGAATTATTTGAAAAAATTGGAAAAAGTGTAAGTGATTTAAATATTTCAAATAATATTGTAGGATTATCTAATATTATTGATTCTATTATTAAAGTTATTTCTTTTGATGATAAACAAATCAATAAAAGAGGTTTAAGAAAATTACTTAAATTAGTTGATAAAGATCATGGTGAAATAAAAGAATTACTTGAAAATCTCAATGAAATAACATCTAAATACACAAAAATATCGTATGATGGTGTTTCAACATTAAATACATTATTTGAAGGTATAACTGTATTAGGTGATATTGGATTCATTAAAAGACAAAGAATTAAAAATAATATATCATATATTAAAAAATTTATTAAAAAAGATCTTCCTATATTATTTGAAGATCTAAAAAAGTTATCTGCAAAGGAAGCAAGCAAAGATCAAAAAGATAATGTTTATGCTAGTATAAATATGTTATCTTCAATATTTTCATTATTATCTAATGTAAGCGAATTAGATTTTAAGAAAAAATTAAGATTAAAATTTAATTTATGGTATATTAAAAATTTTGTTATTGATGAAATTATTGATATATTTAGAAGAGTAACGAACGTCACATATAAAGATGGTACTGTTGCAGCAGAAGCAATAGAATCATTAGCAAAAATATTAGATTCTTTTATTTCTTTAAGTGATAAAACATTTTTTAAGATATTTAAAATGTCTTTGAAAATGAAAATAATTACAAATACTATAAGCAACAGCATTGCTGATTTGCTTAATAGTATTATATCAATTTCTGAAGAAGAACAAGTCGAAAATAAACTTGACTCAATTGAAGGTGTAATAAGTTTTATTATTGGAATTTATGATAATACTCCTTCTATAATGTCATCTATTAAAGAAAGCGAAAGATTATCATTTTTAACAGATAATATTGCTTTATATGGCAAATTGATTAAAGAACATATAAATAAATTGGATGATATATACACTGAAAATGTATTTGTTAAATTAAATAAAATTCTTAAAATTATATCAGCTATTTATAATAATACTCCAGAAAAAGAATTATCAATTAAGGAAGGTGAAAACTTTAATGCAATTAATGATAATATATTTTTGTTACGTACTTTAATTCATAATACAAATTTATTGAATCATATAAATACATTAGATGTTATTCAACAAGATTTATTACAATTATTTAATGATATTCTTAAATTAAATACTGATGATAGTGGAAAAATTATTAATATTAATAGACTAGAAGATTTAATAGATTATTTATCAAAAACTGACGATATTATAAAAAATATATCAGTTATAATAGATAATATAAACAATACACCACAAATCAAAAGAATTGGATGGATTAATTCTTTAAAGAAAATTTTTAAAGAATTTGATAATAGTGTAAATGATTCTCTTGGTACATTAATTACTTATTATATGCCATCTAAAGAGTTAATTAATGAATTTGCAAATATAATATTATCAGTTAAATCATATGCTGAAATAATAAATGCAATTGAAGATATTAAAGAACAAGAAGAAATAATTAACACATTATTAGGTGTTACAAAAACAATTGCAGAACAATTCAATGAAGATATTAAAGATTCAATTGCATCTAATTTTGCAAATATTGATAAATCTGATGTTGAAAAAATAAGTAATATTATTGATATTCTTAAGAAGGTTTCAGAATTAAATAAAATTAAAATAATATTAAATGTTAGTGAATCTTCATTAAATGCAATTGCAAAACTTGGTATACCATTAAGAAAATTTATTGAAGAATTAAAAGAAATTTCTGATGATGACATTAAACATGGTAAAGAAACAATTAAATTAATATTAGGTACTGTTATAAGTGCAATAGGAATATTAGTTATTGCTTCTATTGCAATGTCATATATAGATCCTATTAATTTATTGTTATTTACTGCAACATTAAGTGGATTTTTATTTGCTATTGGTTTAACATTTAGAATGTTTAATAAAGCATTTAAAGATGAAATGAAAGGTGTAAAAGATGCTTTAATATTAATTGGTGGTGCTGCAGCAATATTACTTTTAGGCGCATATATAAATAATTATGTTGATTATAAAAGTGCTTTATTATTTACTATTAAATTAGGAGGATTTTTATTTGCTATTGGGCTTATATTTAGAATGTTCCATAAAGGTTTTGAAAACATAATGAGCGGTATTGAAAATGCATTACTATTAGTAACTGGTTCATCTGTAATACTTTTAATGGGATCATTATTTGGCAAAATTATTGATTTTGAAAGTGTATTATTATTTACTGCAGAATTATCTATATTCTTAGGTGCAATAGGATTAGTATTTTGGGGTGTGCATAAAGGATTTGAAAATTATATGAATGGCGCTCGTGATGCTATGCATATAGTTGCAATTAGTGCATTAATTCTTATAATAGGATCATTAGCATGTAATTATTATAAATTTGAAGATGTTCTTTTATTTACTGTTGAGCTTTCAATATTTATTGTTGCTTTAAGTGGAGTATTGAAATTATCATCTAAAATACTTGGAAAAGATTCTATTAATAATGTTAAAGGTATAACAGATATTATAATTGCTTCTTCATTAATAATGATAGCTGCTCAATTATTATATGATTTTATTGATTTTGATAAAGTCATGGGATTTGCATTAATACTTGGAGCCTTCATAGTAACATTAAGCGGAATATTTTGGTTAAGTAGTAAATGGATTAAAAATGCAATAAAAACAGTTAAAAGCTTTATAATTCTTGTTGGCTTGTCTGCATTAATTATGTTAATTGGAGCTTATTTTATGTCAACTGATTTAATGTATAAATCATTTGAATTTGCAGCTGCATTAGCATTATTTATTGCATTAGTTTCTGCTGCATATTTAATAACAAACAAATTTGTAAAGAAATCATTATTATCAGCAATAGAATTTGGTATATTAATTGCAATATCATCAGCCATATTAATATTTGTATCATGGACTGTACAAGCAGATTCTAATTTATTTACTAATGCATTATGGTTTGGATTATCATTATTTACATTTGTTGTAATAATGGGAGGAATATGCAGGGTATTAGGTGAATTATGGGATAAAATATTAATTGGTGGTTTAGTATTAATTGGTATTCTTGCCTTAGTTGTATTATCTTCTTTTGTACTTAATGTAATATATACTATTGTAAAACAACCTAAATTTTTTGATACTATAATTGATGGCCTTGAAGCAATGGGTATAGTATTTGGAAGTTTTATTGCTGTTATATCTGCATTAGGAGCAATTACATTAGGAGGTGCATGGACAGTATTTTTAGCAGGAGGTGGTGTATTATTAGCAATTGAAGGATTAGCGTATTTAGCAGCAAGAGTATTAATAGTAATTGCAAATGCAATGAAAGTATTAAAGTCAGTAGATATTGATGATACTGCATTTGATAATATGAAAAAAGTAATTACTAATTTTGGTGAATTAGTTGGTTTATTAATTACTGCAATTCCATCAAATCCATTAAAATTAGCTAAATTACCTATTGCATTAAAAACAGCAAAGGAAACATCAATAGCAGTAAGTTATATGGGTAAAACTGTTAAAGAATTTGCAAATTTGAAAATTCCAACACAATTTGATGCTCAAGGTAATGCAACTGCATGGATAACAATAGGTAATGCAGAATTTGCAACAGCCCAAGAAAATATTGGTAAAGTAATAACATGTATATTCAAAGGTATTATGGATGTTGTAAATGATCCTAAAAATAAAGGATTATTTGATGATAATTTAATTACTGATTCTCCTGCAATGAATGCCGCCAAAGTTGCAAAAATGATGGGTTCTGCAGTAAGTTCAATTGCTAAAGGAATTAAAGAATTTGCTGATTTAAGAATAGCAACAAAATATAATTCAAAGGGTGAACCAATTGAATATCAATCATTAGTTGGTAAAGATTTTAATAAAGCACAACAAAATATTGGTAAAGTTATAACATGTATAAAAGATGCATTATTATTTGTAAAAAAAGATAATAAAGAATTATTTGAAGAAAGTTTATTTAGTGATTCTCCTGCAATGAATGCAGCAAAAGTTGCAAAGAAAATGGGTGATGCTATAGGATCTATTGCATATGGAATAAAACAATGGGTAGATTTGAAAATAGTAACAAAATATAATTCAAAAGGTGAACCAATTGAATATCAATCATTAGTTGGTAAAGATTTTGATACTGCTGCCAGTAATATTGAAACTGTTTTAACTTGTATTGGTAGGGCATTAGTAAATACAGTAAAAGATAAGCCTGAAATATTTGCAGATGCATTTATGAAAGATTCTCCTGCAATGAATGCAGCAAAATCTATGAAATTAATGGGAGATGTATTAAATGAAACTGCTATGGCAATAGCAGCATATAGTTCAGGAGAATTCCCATTATATAATAAAGATGGTAAAATACTTCCACGTGACCAATGGATGAAACTTGATTTGTCACAATTGGGTTCAGGTGGACCAGTTGAACAAGCAATAAATACAGTATTAACATGCATTGGAACTGCATTAAAAGATGTTGTAAATGATCCAGAGAATGCAGAAATATTTGATGATGGATTTATTAAAAAATCTAAAGCAACAGTTGCAGCTACTGCATTAAAAGATATGTCAGTTGCAATTAATAATTCTGTTGATGCTATTTTTAAACTTTCAAAATTAAAAACTGAAAATTTAGAATCAAAAATTAATACTGTTAAAGAAAACCTCAGAAAAGCAATTAAAGCAATGCTTAGTATATTTGATATATTTGCTAATCCTAACAATGAAAATGCAAAAGGAATTAAATCAGAAGCTGTTAAGGGAGGAGCTGAAGGATTTGTAAATGGTCTAGTTAAAGCAGTTACTTTGGGAAAAAAAGATGGTCCATTTAAAACGAATGGATCTATTGCTGAATATATAAATAACAATATTAAAACTGTTAATGAAGCAACTACATCAATTGGTAAAATTACAAAATTAATATCAACATTATTATCAAATATTGGTAATTTAGTTAAATCATATAAAAACAATAAGAAGCAAATAGATTCATTTATTGCTACTGGAAATAATAAACTTGATTTACCATATATAATATCACAGTCAATTAATAATGTAAAAAGTATATATGAATCAATTATTGGTTCATCTCAAGGATTATCAATTGATGATGAATTAAGTAATACTAAGAAATTAAATGAATTAGTTAATATTTATATTACAATATTAAATGATATGGTTAAACTTTCAGAGTTTACCCAAAATACTGGAGAGGAAGGATATAATGTATTAAGAGATGGTATTTTAAAGATATATGCTGCAACTAGTGCAATTAATAATGTTGAAAACTTTAATAGACATACTAATGATTTAGAACGTTATGTAAATGCAATTAATAGTATTAAATTAAATAATTTAACAACATTAAAAGGATTTGTTGATTCAATGAACTTATTAAGTCAACGTCTTGGTAATCTTGACAGATTAACTGAAGCATTAAGTAATAAGTTATCTGTTGTATTATATGAATTAGTTCTTCAATTACGTAAAGCAGAAGCAACAATTAAGAATGCACATGCATTACAAGAAAAACGTAAAGAATTAATTGAAAAGTCAATTGATAAGATGCAGCATATTATGAATCAACATATGATAGTTGAAATATCTCAAATTAAAGAAGATGAAGATCAATTAGATAAGAATTCTAAGGTTGATGATTCAGTATTAGATGGTTCACCTACTGGTAAATCAGAAACTACTCCTGAATCAACACCAACATTAGATAATCCAGAAAATGCAAAAGTACAAAAGACTAGAAATAAAGAAAAACAATCTAAGGATTCTGTTAATGGTTCTAATAATGGATTAACATTCTTAGAATTTAAGAGATATATGGAAAATGACTTTATTGATAAATTTAGAAATAGTGGAGCATAAAAATAATATATAGAGGCAAGATGAAATATTATAATTTATATTACTTAGAAAACAAATTAAACAATCGTCCAATTACTGAAGAAGAATTAAAAGAAATTAATAAAAAACAACAAATTTATAAAAGAGATTTATTAACCGGTAAATTAAAATCAATACCAACTAATAAAATACAAGTAGTAAAAACAATTATAATATAAATAAATAAAATTAATATATGTTTGGTTTAAAAGGCAGACAAGATGGTTTTAGATTATTATTACCGAAAGAATTTTTAGTTAAAGAAGTTGAAGAAAAATATTCAGAAATAATTAAGCAAAAGCTTGGTTATTTCAATACTCCTATTGATTTTCTTAATGAGTCAATCCAAAAAGTTAATGTATTAGGATTTCAAGATGGTACAGTAGAACAAAATCAACCAGCAACAGGTAGAGATTATACATTAGATCCAAGCCGTAAAGAGCAAAATAAATTTCAATATGGAGGTAGTAATTTTAATTACAGAAATGCAGTATCTCCAATATCATTAACTGATAGAACATTTAATATCACTTTTAGACATACATTAGGATATCTTAATTACTTTATGTTATTTGAAAATTTTTGGTATCAATTTTCAAGAGATATGAAATATGAAGATTTGCCACAAAGATTTACTGTTGATTTATATAATGAAATAGGTTCAATATATGCAAGAATATCATTATATTATCCAATGTTAAATTCAATGGATATGCTTGAATTTGATTATACTCAACCAATTGCTCAATCACAAACATTTAATCTTGAATTTAAATATTCTAATTTTGATTTTGAATTCTTAGAAATAAATGAATTAACAACTGAATTTGATCAAAAATTTGATAGTTAAAATATATACTTATAAAGCTATATAATAAAACATCCTGTTGATATTTAGAAGTTCCTCCAGCATCATTTTATATTATTTATTATAAACTAATAATAAAAGACAATATAGATAATGCTAGAGGAACTTTATTTACATAATTTTAAAAATTTACAAATATTTAATAATTATCTTAAATATTAAAAAAATAATTACTATTTTTATTTGATAAAGTATTAAATAAAATAAATTAATATATAGATGACAAAAAATATTAAATGGTGTGCAATACAACCATTAACTGGTGGTATGTATTTAGGCGCTGAAAAGGTTATTGGGCACCCTGCAGAATTTATTTTATCATATCCAGGTGTTGGTGATCCTAAGTATGATAAAGAACATAATTTGATTAGTGGTGGAAACGAATATCATCTTATGAAATATTTGGACAAAGTTAATCGTCGTCCAGAATATAAAGTATTTAATCGTAAGATGTTTCAAAATGATAATGATATGAATCCTGAAATTATCAATTCTGAATTATGGACAAAGAATCCTGATAAAGAATTAGATTATTCAAATATGGATTTATGTGTAGCAGTACCTGTATGCTCAGGATTATCAACAGCAACAACGGGTTCACAAGAAGCAAAAGATGCTCGTAATTGTAATATGCTTTGGATTGCTAAGTATGCATTAAGAGTTATACAACCAAAGATATATATATTTGAAAATGCTCCAACATTTATGGGTATTCGTGGTGAACATCTTAGAACACAATTTGAAGCTTTGGCAAAAGAAACAGGTTATTCAATAGCATATTATAAAACAGATACGCAATTCCATGATAATGCGCAAACCCGTAAACGTACATTTGTTATATTCTTTAAATTAGAATATACACCAGATATGGGATTTGAAAAAATACAAACAACTCTTGGAGAATATTTTGGACGTCTTCCACAAGATATTGTTAAAAAGGAAGAAGACCTTGATATGGAATTCGTAAATTGTGTTAATTATTACATTATTGGTTATCTTAAAGAAAAGTTTGGTGATAATTGGAGAAAAGAAGTAGAACCTGATATATTTAAGTATATTATATCACATAATCTTTGGAATGAAGTATTAGAATTTACAGCAAGATATAATAGTATATGGCCACAACGTAAAGCATATATGATTCATTTTGTTGACCATTTTAATATGAAGGTATCTCAAGGTAAAGGTGTATTCCATTCATTACCAAATATGCTTAAAGAAGATGGTGTATGTCCAGCCGTAATGTTCAAAATGGTTCAAAGTTGTTTGCATCCTAAAGAAGATAGATTATTGAATATGCGAGAACTTCTTCATTTAATGGGAATGCCAAATGATTTTGAAATGCAAGGAGATAAATATCGAGCATATGCTCAAATTGGTCAAAATGTTCCGGTTAGAACTGCATTCTTTATTATTTCAGAAGCTTTAAAAGCATATGATTCAAAAATAAATAAAGATAAAACATATAAAAATGTAAGGTATTTTAATAATATAAAACAACAAGAAATTGAAAAATGGTAGCTAAATGCTACCATTTTTCATTTAAACAAATGTTAATGAATATCTATATTAAATTGTTTAATAAATGTTAATAATATGAAAATAGTTTTAATTATATTTGGTGTATATATGTTATTAAGTGTGTTACTGTTTATACACGAAATTATAACAGCACCAATACAAGAAGAAACACTTTAAATTTATATTTTTTAATAATGCTAATAAACAAGATAGGTTATTCATATAATGATATAACATTAGTGCCTAGTATTATATCAGATATATCGTCTCGCTCAGAATGTAATCCATTTTTAACAGATTATTCTAATTCATTACCAATATTTACAGCTCCAATGGCTAGTGTTGTAAATGAAAATAATTTAGATGATTTTTATAATAATGGAATACAACCAATTATACCAAGAAATATTGATTTGTCAATTCGTATTAAACATTTACATAGCTCAGATTGGGTTGCGTTATCATTATCAGAATTTGAAGATTTATTTATAACAAATTATAAAGATAGAAAATCTGATTTACTTTGCATGATATATTATTACGTTGTTGTTGATATTGCTAATGGACATATGAAATCATTATATGATAAATGTACAGAAGCAAAACGAATTGCAGATAATAATGGATATGAATTATGTATAATGACAGGTAATATTGCTAATGCTAAAACATATGAATGGATATGTAAAACAGCAATATATCATGATAAAAAAGGAAATAGAAAATGTTCTATAGATTATATTCGTGTAGGTATTGGTGGTGGATCAGGATGTATTACAACATCTAATGTTAGTATTCATTATCCACAAGCTAGTCTTATTAATGAATGTTATCAAGTTAAACAAGATCTAGAAAATGAAACATTAAGACATGGAGCTTATGATGAAATACCAAAATATAATTATGAATTACCTAAAATTGTTGCAGATGGTGGTATAAGAAATTATGATCATGTTATTAAAGCACTTGCATTAGGTGCTGATTATGTAATGATTGGAAGTGTATTTGCACAATGCATTGAATCTGCTGGAGATAAAGTTAATAAAAATGTTAATCAAAAAACATTAATTAAATTTCCTATTGAACGATACGAAAATTTTAGAGTTGACTCAAAAGGTAATGTTTATGGATATTATAAAGAATTTTATTGGTGGCATTTATTAGAACCTTGGAATAATGAATTAAATGCAGCTGAATTAGCATTTGGATCTACATCTAAAGAATATATTAGTGCATTAAATAAATTTACCGAACGTAAGAAATCATTAACCGAAGAAAAATGTATTGGTCTTATGGATGTTAAATTTTTTGGTATGGCTTCTGCAGATGGTCAAAAATCAATATCTGGAAAGAAGACTAAAACGTCAGAAGGTATAACAAAATATTTGCCAATTAAATATACAATATCCGGCTGGGTTGAAAATATGATAAGTTATTTACGTTCAGCAATGTCATATACTAATTGTAAAGATTTGAAATCTTTTATTGGCCAACAAAATTTAATTGTTAATAGTATATCAGAAATACAAGCAGTTAATAAATAATATTCTTTTTTCAAAATATATTTATTTCCTTATTCCTGCAAGATTTCATTAAATAATTCATATATTATTTGAAATTTTGTAGGAATGTTCTATTTTATATTTGTAATAATTAAAATTTGAACAATATTTAATATTTTCAATAAAAATCAAATGAATATGAGAAATAAGAAACGTCCCCAGTACATTGAGAAACAGTTGAAGGAGATTAATGATATTTTTCGTCATGAAAAATTGAAATGGGATGCTCATTATGAAAATGATTTGTTTTCATGGTTTACAAATTATCTGTTGCATAATGGTTGGTATCGTGGATTCAATGTTCATTATGATTTGGAAGTCAAAATGGATAATGGAGAGACAAAAATTATTCGTGCTCTTGCAGGTCCTGATTATGAAACAAAAGATTATTACATTCAAATTTGGTAAATTAATAAAATAATAAATAATATGTCAAAGAAGAATTGATTAAAGCATTAACTGATTATGAAGAGATGTGCGATAATGTAGATACTTGGTTTGACTCTGATTTAGTTGAAGAGGCTCTATCATTAATAGACTCAGTTAAAGAATATTTGCAAAATAATTAATTATGTCACGTACTTATAAAAAGAATATTCGTTGCTTCTGTTGTTACGGAGATAATCGTAAATTTTACGAATTAAGACGTCGTCAGCGTCGTCATCGTATTAATCACGAGGTTCGTAATCTTCTTTCAAAATATGGTCCTGAAGGTCTTGATGAAATGTGGAAAGGACCTGATATGACAACTGAAGCACAATGGATGGAACCTACTGATGGTCATTGGGGAATTAATAAAGAATATATTAAAAGAATGGACCGTAAATATTTGAATAATCCATGTTATGATGATAGATATCGTGACAGTGATTATTGGCATTGTAAATTTGATAGATATTTGAAACCTAAGAATCGTAAACATTATAGAATTGTTTAACTATGACAGATAAATATAAAGATATAGTTGAACGTTATTCATGGGATTATAGGTCCACTTATGTTAAAGCATCATATGCATTTGATGACGCAATGTATGTATTAGATAGGTTAACTACTGGTACTCTTGCTCATAATCTGCCAAATGTAAAAAATAAGTTAGAACGTTTAATGGCTGCTTATTTGGAAGAATCTGAAAATTTAAGAATTGCAAATAGAGAAATACGAAAACTTAAAAGGGAATTGAATAAATGATTAAGAATGAATATGGATATTTCATAAATGAAGGAAATTGTGAAGCTGGATCCAGAGCACATGTCAGAGTATTTGCGATGACAGCATGTAGTAATAAAGCAAAGTATAAAGTAACACTTGATAATGGGCGTGTAATTAGTGTATGTGGAACGCATCTTCGCGAATATTATAAATATGATTATAGAACTGAGAAACCAATGAAAGGTGTATTTATTAGCATGGTAAGCAAAGTAGAGGATATAAAAACCGGCAAAATTATTTATGAAAAAATAAATAGTATTTGAATTTTATAAATAGGTTACTATATTATATTTGTATTAAATAATAAATATATGAAGTATATTATAAAAAATCTTAAGACGGGTACATATCTTCGTAATGGACAAATATTTTTTGAATGGACACCTGATATTTATTATGCAAAAGTTTTTCAGGGTTTGAAAGGTGCCCAGAATACACTAGATAATGTTATAAATTCATGTTCCGGAGAATATAAAATTTTTGGTATTGAAATGAAGGAAGTGGAACTTTAATTTATAAATATATAAAAACATTTATCCTACGAGAGCACCAATTAATTAAATCATAAAGAGAATATTATGGCAAAAGAAGAAAAACTTAAAGCTTGGGTAGCAAGAGATAAATTCGATGATGGTCTTTCCATATATTCAGTTGCTAAACCAGAAAGAGAAAGAGGATTTTGGAGTAATGATGGCAACAAAGGTGCAAGTCGTATGTTCATCAATAAGGAACTTTTTCCAGAACTCAAATGGGAAGATGAACCAATTGAAGTAGAACTAATTATTAGGAAGGTAAAATAATTTAAACAAATAATTTGATAAAGCATATGATTTACGCAAAATGCACTAAAGAGACATATACATGGGAAGGTGATTGGGAACAATACCGGTTTACAAAAGTAGTTGTTGGACATGTCTATGTATTCAATAAGATTGGAGATACTTATTGGATAGTTCCAGAAGCTGCTTCTGTAGAAGATTTTATGGATCATAATGGTTTTATTGATTGTATTGCTCGTGGATTAGAAAAGAAATATTTTGATGAAATGTTTGAAATAGTTTGAATTATGGAAAAAGTACTTGAAATACCTAAGATAACAAACACGACACTTCAATATTTTGTTGATGGTGAATATATAGATAATGTTGATGTCAATGAGGTGAATAAAATTCGAGAAAATGTATTGGAGTACATTGTAAATACTAAAGATATTTCAATTCTTAATCGTTTCTATTTCATTGGCCATAAAGATACGAATGATGGTAAGATGGGTGAAGAGGTAAAGATGTCAATGAACAATTTTGGAAATCTTTCTGATTTGCCTTGGGAAATGTCCCATGTACGTAGAAGCATGATGCACCTAATTGAAATCGGACGCAAGCATTCAGAACTTTTATATAGCTTTGAAAAAAGTTAAACATTATAATAAAATTATGGAAATAAAAGAAGCAATTATAAAAATGGAAAAATATATGGAAGGAATACTTGAATATCCTAACCCATATCATGATCCAGATACTGATGCATTAGAGACATTAATAGAATTTGCAAAATCAAAACTTTAAAGAATATGACAAATTATATTTCAATTAATAAAAGAAATGCAAAACATTTTCATGATTTATGTGAATTTGCATTAGCTTATATGGATCAAAATTCTATTAGACGACCAGGAATATGTCATGTTATTATGGATATTAAAAATGTAACGAACGCAATTTTGAATATTCAAACAAGAGATGGTAAAATATAAATATTATACAAATATTAAATAAAAAATATTATGTTTGAAATAGTAGGAAAGTATACAAAAGCAATTGTTTACAATGATAATGTTGAAGATGAAGCAGTTGCACAAATATATGGAATTGTAAATTGTAAAGCTTATGAAGGTCAGACAATACGAATCATGCCCGATTCTCACTGCGGAAAGGGGTCAGTCATTGGTTTTTGTTCAACATTTGGAAGATACATTGATCCACGTACAGTTGGAGTTGATATAGGTTGTGAAATTTCTATGCATCTTTACGATAAGTCTATTCCTGAAGATAAATATGCTGAATTGAATCATAAGATTCTTAAGGAATGTGGTTGGGGATTTAATTTGTCTCCTAAGAAGATGTATGAAGACAAAGAGCTTTATAAGTTTATGTCTACTG
>Ga0310691_10001822_pt1 | contig 30741 bp, 64 predicted proteins | sample 176DNAGHGlowgp2_FD_203887 | JGI IMG/M metagenome (GOLD analysis project Ga0310691, IMG submission 203887) | Sheep rumen microbial communities from Palmerston North, Manawatu-Wanganui, New Zealand - 1766 DNA GHGlow gp2 (v2) (version 2) | ecosystem: Host-associated > Mammals > Digestive system >... | reverse complement strand
GAAAATGCAATTAAATTGTGTCCTTCTATTTTTAAGAACGATGCAATCATAACCGTAAATCCTGATGAAAAAGTTATATTAATATCTGGTGTATTTAAATGGGATGTTATATATGAAGATTAAGGAGGAATAAAATGAAAAGATATAAAGTTTACTTCGAAAATGGTAAGATATTGGTATTTGAAGCAGATCATGTATCATATTCCTATGATGAGTATCTGAATACGAACATGTATATACTTTATGATTCTAATAATAATGTAATGGGCGAGTTTAACATGAATAAAATGCTCGGTGATGTTGTTATATGGTCTGATGCTGAAGAAAATACAGAAAAAGAGGTTAAATGTATTGGTTTTCAAGCACCAGAAGAAGTTGCAGAACCTGAAATAAAAAAGAAAGTAGAACCTAAGAAAAAGCCAGCTCCTAAAAAGAAGAAAGGAAAATAAATATGACGGATAATGAGATTATAAATAATGAAAAGTATCATACTTGCGGAAGGTGTAAATACGAAAATACACCAGATGGTAAGTATCCATGCATTGCTTGTACCCACGGAACTGACCATAGAACTGATTTATGGGAATTAAAGCAAGAAAGTGAATATGATCATGACCATGCTGTTGTAAAAGCATATAATGATGGACAAGCTTATATTTTGGATAAGATTAAGCAAGAAATAGAACAAATAGGAGCAACCGAACAGGAAATTAATGGAAAAACTGATTACCTAAAAGGTATTAATACTTGTCTTGATATTATTGACAAGTACGGAGAGGTGAATAAATGAAATATAAAATATCTAATGTATACAATCCATATGATTTTGTAAAAAATGACCATATAAAGATTCATCCTTGGATCCCGAATGGAAAGTATTGTATAAAGAGAGCTCCTATGAAAAATGGTTTTGGAGAATATCGTTGCTTTCATGTAGAAGTAAATGCTTGGGAAACAACATTTGACAACGAAACAAGAACTTATGCCGATATATATTTTGATACTGAGCAGTATGAATGGAGTACAAATGACATACTTATAGTTGATGACACAATATGGTTAGAAGCTATAAATGGCGGTCTGCAATGGTTTAAAGTTGAAGCAGTCTTTTAGAATATGAGGGGGAGGTTTATGAGCAGAAAAATAGTCATTGAAAAAATGAATAAAAAAGAAAAAACAAGAACACTTGTAGAATTGGATAATGATGTACATTCAAAGATATCTGAAATTGCATTTGAGACAAATCGACCAATTAAAGAGATAGCAAGTATTCTAATCAGAGATGCTCTAAAGTATGTGGAAATAGAAGGGATAAAGAATGAAGATATTGATTGATATTGATGATAACCTTTATACAAGACTTTTTGACAATGGTGTAGATAACTATGATGATATTGCTGCAGATATGGCAGAGGCAATCCGTAAAGGTACACCATTACCTAAAGGGTATGGTAGGTTATTTATTCTTGATGAAGAAAAAGCAAAGAAGTATTTTACCAAATTTAGTTTCAGTTTACAAGACTGGATTAGTGAAGTTGATATGTCTAAGGCTACTATAAAAGTTATAGAAGCTGATAAGACAGAAAGTGAGGAAAAATAAATGACAGATGAAGAAACAATTCAAAGTGTAATAAATAATAGAGATATACAAGAGCGTAAAAGATTTGAACGAGAAGCTAGTGAATCAAATAGAAGACTTGAGAGCAAGAAAACTCTTATTGAAGATCTTCAAAATGAGTATGATTTACTCCAGGAACAGGCTTTTAAAATGTATAAAAACTACGTAGTTTACTATGGCTTTGAATTTACTTATAATGTCAGTGAAGCTATTGAATGGATAGATAAAATCAATAGCAAAGAAAAGATTGATAAACGTAGGAAGTATTCTGAAAAGCAAAATTATGAATTCTTTAATACTAAGCTAAGTGCCATTCTTGGAATTGACGTTACTATAAAGAAAATTATAGATTATAACTATCAGCAAGGTTATTATTATGTATTTGATTACAATAATAATACTTATGAAATGTTTATTCCTATAGTTAGTAATGTAGATCTTAAGAATTTTAAATACGACGGTGAATATGCATTCAAAGCAAGACTTAGTATTAAAGAAACTGAGTGTTCTTCGCGTTGTTTAAAGAGTTCTTTTTATTTAAGTGATTTTAAAGATATTTTAAATAAGGAGGAAAATAATGAAGAAAAATAAAATATTATTTATATGTTTAATCTTAGTTGTTGTGCTGATAAGTACTTTTTGTGTAGGTTGTAACATGCAAATCATTGATACAAAATGGTCGTTTGACTATGCTTACATTGATTTAGGTAATGGTAAAATCGTTGAAGGTAATGTTGATTCATGGAAAGATTGGGACGACTCTGATATGATTCAAGTTACATTAAAGGATGGAAAGACATATTTTACTCATAGTGAGAATGTTGTTTTAATAAAGTATAAATAAGGAGTTTGCTTATGGAAATAGATGATTTAAAACCTTGGGTAAATCATAATGTAACTATTTCAGTAATAATGTGTGTACATAATACTCCAAGGAATAAACTTGAAGAAGCATTGAGTTCAATATCGTATCAGCAGTTTAAAGATTTTGAGGTTATTATTATTGATGACTGTAGTGATAACTATGAAACTATAGAATACCTTAGTAAGTTTAAACTCAATTGGACAGTCGATTTACGTATACAACCTTTATCAATATTCCGTAACGAAGAGAATAAAGGACTTGCTGCGAGTCGTAACTACGGAATATCAAAAGCTCGAGGTGAATGGATTTATTTCATTGATTCTGATGACTATATGTGGGGATTAACTTTAAAAACTATGTGGAATGTTATACAAGAATGGTATGCATATATGGGTTCTGAAATAGATATGGTTATTGGGGATTGTCTTAGGTCATATGGCAGAACGATATTAGGCGGAAATATTAAAGACAAACCAATACTATATTATAATCGTTATGATGCAATGTATGAAATCTGTAATTTTTCAGAAATACCATCACATATGGAGAACTCACACGAACTTTCGTTTAATGCTACTTGGAATAAGTTGATACGTAAAAGTGTTTTTGACAATGTTAAGTTCAAAGAGGGTTATCCTCATGAAGACAACTTTACAACTCATAAGATATTTCATGAGTGTAGAGGCATATTATTTGTACCTATAAAAACATATATATATCGTTATGGCGGTAACTTTGCGGATGGTAAGCAATATAAAGATATTCTTATGATTCAGGCAAAAGAAGAACGTCAAGAATTTTTGGAAGAATGGTATAACGAAGTTGTCGATGAACAAAATGATTTAGATGAGGAACCTATAAAGTTACCACCTGGATTTATGAAAGCAAGCGTATGGAAAAGTGCTAATCTTTCTCGTCTTAGTAAAATTGATTATCTGATTAATAACAATTATGCTTGGATTATGTATAATATGTATAAGCATTATTGTAATAATTCAGATAAGTCTGTATTTAAAGATATTCTTGTTAAACCTGCTAATGGCGAGATTGACTTATCACAAGTACATTGCAAAGGATTAATCAAACGAATAAAAAATATTTTGGAAAGGGATGATTGTATTGAGGAGGGAATTCGATGAAGATGAAGTTCTTTCCATAATGAATGAACGTAATTTAAACAGGGATGAAGCTGAATCTTATATCTATCATCGTGATTATTATCGAGATTGGATTATTAAGAATGGTGATAGAAAGAAGGAATATCGTAAAAAGTATTATGCTGAAAATAGGAGGTAAATATGAATTTAGATGTTATAACAATTATTTTAGGTATTATTGGTTGTGTAGTTTGTGCTCTTGCTTGGGTTTATTTCATAGTTAAACATGGATCAAATGCTACTTCAATAGTTGTTTCATTTATACTATTTGTTGGACTTGTTGTACTTATGATTTGGGGGGTTATTACGATACGAGAATCATTTATGTCTGATTATCGTTGCGTAGAAACTACAGGACAGTACAAGATATTTGATATAACTTATGAAGGTACATCTACAGTTATACATTACCTTAATGATAATAAAGAATTAAACCATATCAAAATGAATAAAACAAAAGTGTATTATGATTTAAGTGATAATAAAGAACCTTATGCAGTTAAGAAAACTTATTGGCGTTGGTTCATTTACTGGGATGAAATCGAAGTACATATTAAGGAATGATGCATAATAATGTAATAAACGTGAAATAGTGTAATAAATTACACAAATTCTTAAGTTATATAAATCTAACTTCGCGAAAACATTTGTTCGCTTAATGACGAGACGGTAGTCTCAAATATTTTAAAAAATTCGAAAGGGGATTTAAAACATGGCAGATGAATTAAAAAACGATGTAACTGTAGAAGAGACAAAAAAGGTAAGTTTCAAGGAGAAGTTTAAGAAGGCGTTTCCTTGGATCTGTGCAGGTGTAGGCACTATTGGTGCAGCAGTAGCTGGTTTTAAGTTTGGCAAGTTTGTTACTAAGAGTGGCGAGGAAATGAAGAAGGACTACGTCATAAACGACTATCTTAGAGATAGGGTGCATGACGCAGAAGAAGGCGTTCCTTACGTCATTGGAGTAATGGACGAAGGTAACAAGACCACTTATGCTACAATCACAATATGCGATGAACCTGACTGGTTAGACAAGGCAACAGAGATTACCGGAGAAACTTATCATGCTGATTTAGTTATGTCGGCAACTGCAGATAAGCAGTAAGATATTTGAGTAACTGTAAAAAGGGATTAGAGAAATCTAGTCCCTTTAGTCTTTTGAAGGGCATATACACGTAAGTGGGTGTTCTTTAGTCTTTTGTTTTATAAAAAGGAGCGAGTATGAATAAAGCTGTAAAATATTTAGTAAGGAATACTAACGGATCAATATTGGCTAAGTATGATAAGATGGAAGATGCAGAGAAGTTTTATAATAATCATGCAGCAGCAAGATATTTGGAAAGAGTAACCGTAAATAATGAAATAATTTTTCATAAGAAGTCCAGTTCAATTTCAAAAATTGCAGATTTACTTGACGTTGAAAAATTAATTTAGTGGAGGAAATATGGATTCAATAAACTTTACTATAACTCTTGGTTTTTTAATGACTTGGTTTATAATAGTAATACTATCAAAGCAAATAAAGAAAAGCAGAGATGTTATTCTTACAGCTTTAGTTGCTTCATCTAAGTATATAGATGCTAAGATTGGCAAAAAAGATAAAGACATTTACCTTCAAATCGAAGTTGATACCATCAATAAAGTAATAGAGTATCTTAAACTTGATGAAAAAGAAGACACCGATGGCATAAAAGTAAGGTATGTACGTCAAGCATTAACAATACCTTTTGGAAGAAAATGGGAGGAATGAAACAAAATGACTTTAATTATATCAGGTTTAGTATTAGTGGCTGTTATAGTCGGTATGGTCATTGTTATACTCTCAGAAAATAAAAGAAGAATGATTGAAGCAAAACAAAATCCATTACTTCTTGATGAAACTCGTGTATATGATGGAGTCCCAATTACCAAATGTCGTTTATGTGGTGGTAGAGGAGTAGTTATCCATAAGATTAAAGGTAAAGATATTTTCTTTAATGTACGATGTAGAGATTGCAGTAGAACTTTGTTTAAAGATGATGGCGGTCCAGATTTAGGTTATGTTATGACTGAATGGAATAATTGGAACGATACTAAAGATGATGTTAGGCCATATTGTTATGACTTTACTGATGCGGCAGGTAAAGGTCGTAAATCTTTAGGGCATGGAATACTAAAATAAAATGAGGTATTAATATGGACGGAATAATTTTATTAGCGATGATATTTGCGCATATCTTTGCAGATTTTAAATTCCAGGGCGATTTCATGGCTACGTACAAACAGAAAAGTAATTGGATCGAACATAATTTAATATCAGATGGATTATATAAACACGATTACATAGTAGTTCTGTTTGTACATAGCTTTTCGTGGGCATTCATTACATATTTACCTTTATTGTATTATGAATGCTATCTATACTATGCTATTTTGGTAATACTTCAAACACCAATACATGCATATATAGATCATGTAAAATGTAATTTGCTCAAAATTAATCTTGTTACTGATCAGGCACTTCACCTGGTTCAAATAGTATTACCATTTATATTTTACAAAATAATATTCTAGGAGGAAAATCAAAATGGGAATTGTAGTGTTAGGTTTATTTGTTGTTATTGCATTAGTAGTTGTAGGAGTAATGCGTTATAATGAAATAAGTTGGGGCGCAGCAATACCTACGGCAGCTCTTATTATCATAATCGGTATAATTGTTTCATCGGCAACTCTTGTACCTACTGGTCACACTGGTATTATTACAGCTTTCGGAAAAGTCGAAAATGAAACTCTTGATTCTGGATTACATTTCGTAGGGTTCTGGAAGAATGTCGTTGATATGGATAACAGAACTCAGATCGCAACACTTGAATTATCTTGCTTCTCATCTGACATTCAGGAAGTAAATATGTCTTATTCGGTCAACTATCAGATTAGTAAAGATAATGCACAAGATATTTACAAAACTATCGGTATGGACTACTTACATACAGTAATGGAACCTAAGATACAGGAATGTGTTAAGAGTGTAACAGCTAAGTATACTGCAGAAACTCTTATAAGTATGCGTAATGAACTTTCTTCACAAATTGAGATTCTTTTAAGGGATGCCGTATCTCCTTATCATATTGAAGTGGTAGCAACATCTATTGCAAATATTGACTTTACCGATGCTTTTACTAATGCAGTAGAAGCAAAACAGGTTGCAGAACAGAATAAACTTAAAGCACAAACCGAACAGGCTCAGAAAACTATAGAAGAGCAGGCCGCTGCAGAACGTCAGGTTATTAAGGCACAGGCTGATGCAGATACAGCAATATTAGCAGCGGAAGCAGATAGAAAGGTACAAGAAATTAATGCTGATGCGGCTGAGTATGCAGGTAAGAAAGAGGCAGCTGTCTTAAGTAATATTGGAGAGCAGTTAACTAAGTATCCTGGTCTCGAGAAGTATTATTATTATCAGGCTTGGAATGGCGTTCTTCCTGAAACAATGCTTGGTGGAAATGATAAAGATATTTTGTTAGAGATTCCGATTAAGGGTGAAGAATAAGACTCGCTCCATAGGCAAGCTATGTATGCTAAATAGAGTAAGACAATAAAAACACTGTCTTACTATTCGCGAAAATAGTTAGTAGTATATTGGGGAATGATGGGACCCCATAACGATAAAGGCAGAGAGAGGCCGTGATAAGATGATGATTGCATCTTTGGGCGCTCTGCCTTTTTTGTTTTTAACTTATTAACAATATTATAAAAGGAGTGTATGCGTATGACAAATAATGAAATGCTAGAGAAAGTTATAAAAGAAACTTTCCCTGATATTTTTGAGAATGAACCGAGCTTTAAAGTTACAACTGATATTTGTAGTATTATTTGTTGTGGTGATAAGCTATGTAGAAAATGTTATTTAAACCCTTTTAAAGAAGATGGTGATTACGAAAACCAAAAATATACAGGTCCAGTAAAAACAAGTAACTCAACAACAGCTATAACATCGGGAGAAAATTCTTGGTGATTATGCATATAACAAACAAAATTTTAATTATCCAAAAGGAGGAAATGTATTATGAATGCAACAAGTTTTATGAATGGAATGTTTGGTAAGGTAGCACCTGGAATGTGCAGGCTCACTATGAATGGTAGGATTGCAATCAAGACAAGCAGTGGTGATTATAAGTCATACAATGTTAAGACAGGTCGTCTTACTAACTGCTCTAACTTTGTATTTGATATTGGTCAGGATATGTTCTTCGTTATTCCTACCAACAAGGTAACTTTCGGTGATATTATCCTGGTTAATGGAAAGCCCAGATGTGTTACTGAAGTAGCTAAGAACAAGATTACGGTTATTAACTACGATGATAACACAATCGATACCATCCTGCCTGAGCGCCATATCTTTATGGGCAATGTATACTTCTACGGAAAGATCGTTTCTATGTTTGGCCAGAATCTTACCGGTAAGAAGGGATCTAACAATATCTTCAAGTTCATGATGATGAATGAGATGATGAAGGGTATGAATGGAGGATCTACCAATAACAATATGCTTCCTATGATGATGTTCATGAGTGGTGGTAACAACTTCAGTGACATGTTTGATTTTGACTTCGATGGAGGAAATATCCTGGCAGATGATGCTGAGGAAAGCGCTGATGCCGATGCAGATGCTGAAGAAGATGATGATGAGGAATCTTAATCATTAAAGCAATAAAGAGGGGGGACTAAATTTAGTTCTCCCCTTTAACTTTTTAGAAAAGGAGACAAAAAAGATGGGCGCTAATGGAATGAACCAGGAAGAGCTGATGGAATATGCAGCAGAAAAGAAAGAAGCAGAACAGATCAGCGACGACATAATGACGGCTTTAAGAACCGGTGTATCAGGTCTTAAGAGTTTCGGAAACAGCCTTGAGAAGATCCAGGCTTTGGTTAAGGAAATCTATGAGGAGGTGATTTAATTGGGCGGAGGCGCTTGGAAACAGGACGACTTTATAACTTATAGTTGTAGCACAAGAGGAATCGATGCTAGTACTATCGATATGGATACTGGTAGTTATACTGTTAGATCGCATCAAGATATTTTCAAATCAAGAACAATCAATGAAGCTTTGAATCCTTACAAAGTAACTAGAGAATGTTGTGATAGCGAAGAACATCCTAATACAATTCCTGTTATCTTAGCACTTGACGTAACAGGTTCTATGGGAGATAGCGCAAAAGAAGTTGCAACAAAGCTCAATATCATAATGACAGAACTTTATAGTAAGGTTAAAGATGTAGAATTCTGCATTATGGGAATTGGCGACTTTAGCTATGATGACGCGCCTCTTCAGGTAAGTCAGTTTGAGTCAGATATCCGTATTGCTGAACAGATGGATAAGATTTGGTTTGAAAGTGGCGGCGGAGGAAATAATTTCGAATCTTACTCTGCAGCTTGGTATTTCGGTGCTAGACATTGTAAACTTGACTGCTGGAATAGAGGAAAGAAAGGAATCATCATAACACTTGGTGATGAAGATCTTAATCCGTATATTCCTTATAACAGGTTAACAAGAGTTACCGGCGATTCATTACAAGGTGATATTGAAACGAAAGACCTTTATAAAGAAGCAGCTGAGAAATTTGATATCTATCACATTTACGTAGATCACCATGGGTATCAGTATGCCAATATGGATACATGGACAGATGTTCTTCCTAAGCAGCATGTTATGAGTTGCAAAATCGAGGATATTCCTCAGGCAATCAGTGATATTGTTACTTCTGCAGTTACTGAAGCGGAGTCGTTTATCGAAGTGCCTAAGGAAGAAGAAACAAACACAAACGAAGGAGAAGGAATCTCATGGTGAACAAGAAACATTATGATATAACTGTTGTTATTGGAGCAAACTACGGAGATGAAGGCAAAGGTCGTATGACGGATTACTTTGCTAATAAGGCTATTAAGGATGGTAAGAAAACTATCGTTGTATGTTCAAACGGTGGAGCACAAAGAGGTCATACCGTTAGATTAGACAACGGTTACAATCATATGTTTCACCACATTGGTTCCGGAACATTGGCTGGGGCGGATACATATCTTCCCCAGTCTTTTATTGTAAATCCTATGCTCTTTATGAAAGAAATGAGAGAGCTTTACAAGGACTTAGATAAGACTGGTCTTAAGAATCTTCCCAAGATATTTGTACATCCAGATTGTCTTATCTCTACTCCATTCGATATGATGAATAACCAAATCATAGAAGATGCAAGAGGAGATAAGAAACATGGTTCTGTTGGTGCAGGTATCTGGGAAACTATCTTCCGTAATGGTGCTTCTATGTTTGAAATGTCTCAGATGTCTAATGAGAATCTTTTTAACTATCTCAAATGGGTTAGAGACAAATATAGCACTAAGCGTCATTTTGAGAAAGGCTATTTACCTCAGATGGATGAAGCTCTTGAATCCTGGGAAAAGATATTTTTTAATGATAACATGATTCACAATTACATTCTTGATTTCAGAAAAATGGAAGACTTAATCACATATAGTAACGACTATAAGCTTATGGATTATGATTCTATCATCTTTGAGAATGGTCAGGGTTTATGCATTAGCCAGGATATGGGTGATATTTATACAACACCTAGCTATACAGGTATAACTGAACCCAAGAAGATTATTGATAAAGTCTTTAAAGAGAACAAATTAGACTATGATGTAGAGGCATGTTACGTATCAAGGACTTATCTTACAAGACATGGCATGGGTTATCTCGAAAATGAATATTATGAAACACCCGAGTTTGTGAGACTTGACACTGAGAGTAATATTGAGAGTAAGTATCAGGGTAAGTTTAGATATGGTAATATTAAAGATATTTACTTACCGGTTACTTTGGGTGATATGGATTTAGTTAAATATAATACAGCTGATTATAAGATGTCTGTAGCATATACACACTGCGATGAGTATTTCCCTGGTATTGTTACAGGCCTTAATACTAAGACTTATTATGTCTTTGGACCTAGGAGAGGAGATGCTGTAGATGAGTTTAAAGGAATTAATAAAGATATTACGGAACAATAATACGGCTGAAGAAATTGATTCTCATAGAGATAAAATTCTTAGTATTATTCCTAAAGCCAAGGACATGATAGGATTCGATCAGCAGAACCAGGCGCATCAATATAATCTTTGGGAGCACTGTTTATGGACTGTAGCAGGACTCCCTAAAGATATTGATGATGATATGGTTTACTTAGCGGCCTTAGTTCATGATATTGGTAAGTTGAAATGTCAAACATATGATGAACGTGATGGTAAAGTTCATATGCATTATTATGGTCATCAGAAAATCAGTTACGAGATTGTAAGGGACGAGATTATTCCATACATATTATCGATTGGAGGAAACCTTACTAAAGATGAACGAGATAGGTTGCTGTTTTATGTAAAGTATCATGATGATCATGTTAGTCTAAGGCCAAAACATTTAAAAAGATATTTGAATATGGGAGTAACTATTCCACAATTTCAAAACATAATGAAGTTGCAAGTTGCAGATGCAAAAGCTCATAATCCATGGCCAGCAATACTTGAGAGAATAGAAATATGTGAGAAGTTATCCGGAGAGTATGTTTATGAGATGTATAAAGGTATTGATTAACTGAGTCACGAAAGGCTGTAATAAATTACACAAGTTCTTAAACGACGAAATATTCCTTTCATCATTCGCGAAAATGTTTTATCGCATATTGGAGACGGATGGTCTCATATGTTTTTAAGGAACTGAAAGATATTTTGGTTTCCTATTTGTTTCTTGTTTAAATTTTATGGAGGTGTCTAAAATTAGAACAAATCTGTGGAAACACATGAAACGTTTCGATGTAACATTCTTCGAACTTATCTCATATTTGAGAGAGGAGGATAAAAAAGAGATAAGTGCAAATGTACTAATGAAGATGCTAGACAACTGGGAAAAAATTAGTCATAAGGATTATCACTATTTGTATTACAAGATACTTGAAATTGATTTACGTAGATGGGAGTTCTCAAATGTTCCAAAGATGGACAAGAAACGTAGACAAAGGATAAAGTACTCTACATTATGGTCATCAAAAGGTCATCTATGTAATTATGGGGGAGAAAGCAACAGAAGACACAAAAACACTGAGTATTTCAGGTAAGGGATTAATCACAAAATTTATGGAGGATTTAAAACATGGTAAAGAGACCAACAAGATTAGAACAAACAATGAAGGATTTGGAGAATGGTATTGTAAAGGATGCTGACATTCCTACTATCAGACACATTTTTAAAATGCTTTATGGAGACATCAAAAAAAATGATTTTGACGATACTCCTAGAAGAGAATGGCCATTCCAGTTATTAGTATGTATTTATGGTGACAGAGATTTAATGATCGATGATAGTACTTTGGCTTTAATTGAGCCTAGAGTTGATTATTGTGTAAGATATTCTTTAAGCAAAGTTGAATCAAAAATAATATTTAAGAGATTTAAGGAGTTTAAATCTTTAGAAAAAGTTGCAGAAGAACTTGGTAACGGTGTTACAAGAGAACGTGTACGACAGCTTGAAGCAAAAGCTTTAAGAAAACTCAGACATCCTAAGAATCTTTATCAAATAAACTATGGGCAGCATTATATAGCTCAAATGGAAGAAATGAGAGAGCGTGCAAAAAACCGGGAAGAAGAACTTGCTGCTAAAGTTGCTTTGTTGCAGTCTAAGATTGATAAGGCAGATGCTGTTCTTAAAGATATTGATTTTGGTTTTGATAAGAAATATGGCGGTACAGATCTTGCAGTTCTGAATTTAACAAACAAAGTTGCAAAGTATTTACATTTTGGGTTTATAGATTCAGTTGAGTCATTAGTAATGCATTCTAAAGAAAGATTAAAAGAGAATACTTTACTAAATGATGACGACATTAGAGAAATTGAGGAGAAACTTTTTAAGTTCGGGTATGTACTTGGTAAAGGAAAAGTTAATCAATATGATGACGGAGAGGATTAATCACAAAATTTATGGAGGATTCAAAACATGGGATTACAGATTGTAACAACTCGAAATAGCTATAATAGTTATAATAATAGAATGAAACCAGCACAGCCTAAGATACCTACGGTACGTATTGAACCTGATCTTAATAAAATAATGTTAACTAGGTTAGGTTTACCGGCAAGAGCAATTAATGCTTTTAAAGAAGTTGGGATTTATACAGTTGCAGATTTAGCAAAACTTTCAAGAGATGAAATTAAAGATATTCCTCGTATCGGAGCTAATACTTTATCAGAAGTAGAGACAGCTTTGATTAAGAATAATCTCTTTACAAAAACAAAGTTATTCACTGAGAAAGAAGATATGGCAAGTATCGGTGAAATTACTCATAATATTGAGATTTATGACAAAACAGAAGTTAAAGATTACAGTAAGCCTAAGATTCCTAAAGAGTTTAAGGTTTACACTTGGATGTATTACAACAATGAAACATGGGAGGAATTAGAGGCTTATAAACCTCTTATTGCAGAGAAATTCAGATATAGGTATAAAGACTTTATTGAAGATACTGACATTGTCACTATTGTGTGGAGTGATTATATGTTATCTACAATGACAAGAGAGAATAAGATTGATGTTCCTAAAGGAGCTGATGTACGTCTTTATACAAAGGGAGATTCAGAAAAGAATGTTATGTCATTCTGTATGGGATTTTGTATGGTTTTGGATGAAAAGATGATTATTCCAACTCAGCCATTCTGTGAAGCTATTGATTGGCTTGGATCTTTAAGAATGCCGGAATTCAGGTCTCCTATGATTTTACACAAGGATAGGTTAAAGTAATGGAACAAAATGGCTGGATGACGTTTAAAGCCGAACTTCGAAATGCAAAGCGAGTGGTTCGTGATATTTATGGCAAAGATACTAAGAACGCTGATATTATGAACCACAAGCTTGAGGCATGTAAAACTGTAGGCGAATTATATCAAGTATTAGCTTGGGGAAGGGTGAATTTGTTATGAAAGTATTTATAGTCAAACTAGAAGAATCACTTAGCGAAATATATAATGACTATATATTAAAGGTATTTGATTCAGAAGAAAAGGCGATAAAATTTTGTGAAAGTATTTCTGGTGTAATTAAAGGAGATTATATAGTTCAAGACATAAGTAAATTGTATCCATATTGCAACATAATTGGGTACATACTTAACAGTGCAGACTATGAAGTATATATCATAGAACGTGATGTTGAATAAGGAGGAGCCTATGACTTTTAAAGTATTCTTGTCAACTGGTTTTAGAGGTGAAACTGATAGGACAATGGATTGGCATAGAAGATTTGCCAAAATGTATATAGAAGAAGAAATAGAAGCTATTCGAGAAGATGAAGATGAGCTTATCATTGTTGATAATTTTGATTTTATATCACATCATAAACATCCGAGGATGGCTAAGTTAGAAACATATTCTGAAGCTCTTAAAAAGATGTCCGAATGTGATATATTTATTCTTTTGAAAGAATATGATGGAAGCATTAAGCCTGGTTGTATGCTCGAAATGAATGCGTGGTTAGCAGCTGGAGGACAGCAACCTTTTATAAGACAAAAAATAAAGTACCAGGAAGGATTAAATGAATGATTTATGACGTTACTAACAGAAAAAACTGAAAAGAATAAAACACTTTGTGACGATTGTGTATCAGATGAAGTGTGTCAATTTAATAATAATATACCGGAAGGTTATGTTGTTAATTATTGCACACATTGCACAACAGAAGAAGATTTAAAGAAATTGGAGGAGGTTGACTAATGTTAGGCATTGATAAAGAAACAATGATAAGAGCTTTAAAAAAGATCAATAAAGATATTATAACAGATGACGACATCGATGATATGTTTAATGATTTAGGTAAAGAATGTCATTACAATGACGATGAAGAAGTCGAGTTTGATGATGTAGATGAGTTTGTAAAAAGATATGAAAAGGACGAAGATGAAGAAGAGGAAAAAACTGCTAGTTTACCTCTTACCGATGCTGTCCTTAAGAATTATGGTCCTTCAATAGTTTGTTGGAGCTGTTCGGCTAAAGATATATGCGGTAATTCAAATAATTGCCCTTCATATCTTTCAGCAAAGCGTAAATATGAAGAACTTAAGAAATGAAAGATGAGAGGGAATTTAAAATGGCAGATGAAAAAAAGATATTAGATTCTGGCGCAAGAAGAGAGTTTGCATCGGGAGCTGTGAGAGATATACAGGAAGGCAAGGGGAGATGCGATCTTTTACCTTTAGATATTGTTGGTGAATACTTAGGAGAATTTAAACCGGAATTAATGGAGATTTTCTTAAGTATAAATTCTTTTGTTAGAGGTGTTACTGATAAAAGATCTATTTATAAAGCAATAAATACTTTCTGTTGCTTAACTGGTTGGACGGTTTTTGATATGCTTCTTGAAGTATCTAAACATTACGAAGAAGGAGCGAAGAAGTATGAAGAAAGAAATTGGGAGAAAGGCATTCCGGCTCATTGCTATGTTGATAGTGGATTAAGACACCTTATCAAATGGGCAGATGAATGGAATGATGAACCGCATGACCGAGCATTCGTTTGGAATATGATGTGCTTGTTATGGACAATAGAAAATAAACCTGAGCTGAATGATTTACCCTATGCTAAAGCTAGAGCAGAAGCTGATGCTGCTGAAGATAAAGAATGGGGTACACTTGAAGAAAGAGGAATACATTAAACACTTTACTTTGTAAACTGATATTTATTTAAGGAGAAAAATAAAAATGAATATTGTAAATTCGGGATCTAAGTATATGGTTTACGGTGAAGATGTCAAGACATTTAAGACACTTCCGGCTGATACATATACAGTAAACTTTGATCAGATGGCTGGATATAGTTTATCAATACACAATGATCTTTCAGTAAATGAAAAGATATATGGACCTTATATCAAGAAGGTAGATAAGGTTTTAAAAACTTTCTCAATAACCAATAGGAACCTTGGAATAATCTTATCAGGTCCTAAGGGTGTTGGTAAGTCAATGTTTGCAAGACAGCTAGCAAAAAGAGGTAAGGAAAATTCTTTACCTTTGATTATTGTCAACAATAACTATCCTGGAATTGCAGATTTTATATCATCGATTCATCAGGAATGCATTGTCTTATTTGATGAATTTGAAAAGAATTTCAAAGACGATGACAATAGTAATCCTCAGGAGAAGTTGCTGTCACTATTTGACGGTATCGATGATGGTAAGAAGTTGTTCGTCATAACGTGCAATCGACCTAGAGAACTGAATGAGTATCTGTTAAATAGACCCGGTCGTTTCCATTATCACTTCACAATAACTGTTCCTACAAAGGATGAAGTTCGTGAATATATGAATGATAATCTTACGGGCGATGCTAAACAGTATATCGATAAACTTGTTAATGCTAGTTCTTCATATAAGTTTACTTATGATATACTTAGAGCTATAGCATTTGAGTTAAACAACGGATATGAACTTAATGAAACGCTTGAGGATTTGAACATTTCAAAAGATACTGTTATTCGTGTTACAGGTGAAGCTACATTTACGAATGGACTGGTTGCAAGCTTTGATGAACCTTTATGTATCGATCCGGAATATGATACATATTATTCCAGGCTTTATAGATTTACTAAAGAAAGTATAGATAAAATGCCAGATTTTGTAAAGAGTAATTTGAAGTCATGTAGAATCGCTTTTAATGTTAACGATATAGAATCAGATGAATATGGTTATCGTATTCCTGGTGATAATATTAATATCGATATAGATAGCACCATGTTAAATATAGAAGCGCGTAAAGATTTTAATGATGATATTCATGACAAAATAGAAGAATATGTATCTAACTTAGAAGTTTCTGAAATAAAACTTTCGTTAGTTACTAATGATGAAATTAGTAGTTTCTATCTGTAAGTATCAAGAATAAAGAAAAGAGGGATTAAATGACATATTATTTTTCGTTACTTAATACAAATATTAAAGACTTTTGGTCTGATAAAACCATATTTTATGGCACTGTCGCGTTAATGGCTCCAGACGAATCACTTATGTTATTTAAATGTGATTTTGTACGTAAACGCGATGATGTGAATTGTTCTGTTTTTAAAATAGAACTTGAAACCAATGAATTTAATAAGTATGTACATAATATGTACAATTGTCCTAGAATAAAGCTTGCAAACATAACCGGCAATTCTTCAAATTCTAGGTCCGTTACATGGACATCATTACATAACAGTGATGATTTTGATGGTAATGTTGAAGAATCATCTTTAAAGAATATGTGGCATGCTAAAGCAAAACCTTGGAATTGGATTAGTACTAAACCTGAATGTAATATTGCAATAGATTTTCCTAAGGATTTTATAGCACCTTATTCTGTAGCTGATGTTGGCGCTGGTATATTGGAGGATATGAGAAAAATGAGTATGTTTGAATCTGATAATAGGGTTAGAATACCCGAAATTAAGGAAGTAATATTTAACTATCCGGCTACTATTGTATGCTGGAAAGATGGATCAAAGACTGTTGTTAAATGCGGTAAAGATGAATCTTTCGATAGAGAAAAGGCAGTTGCTATGTGTTTCTTAAAGAAGATGTTTAAACCTTCTATAAAGTCGCATTGGCTCGACGTAATACATGATGCTATTAAAGTTGCTGAAGAGAAAGAGCAAAGAAAAGCTGAAGCTAGAGATGCTAAAGTTATAAAGGAAGCTACAAATAAAGCTAAGGCGGAAGAGGCTAAGAAGAATACAGCCGAACTTCAGGCAGCTATCCAGAAACTTGAAACTAAGTCTCTTGAGGGGATGAATAGTAAAGTTGAAGGAAAAGACGAGTTTGAAGAGAAGTATAAAGATGTTCCGGTTAAGGCTTCAAAAAATGAAGTTTCTGAAGAGTATGTTGGAAAGATATTTGATCAGGCAGTAAAAGAAAACAAGAAATTGGCAGAGCAAGCTAATAACAAAGGCAAAAAGAATAAAATCGATGTCGATGTTATGGTAGATTGCATTAAGGAAGACCTTACCATTGATGAAATTGCCGAAATGAACTCATGGGACAAGGCTGCAGTTGCCAGAATATACTATAAGATAACTGGTACAAAGCCTGAGAAGAAATCCAATACTTATAGTGAACTTGATACATTGTTTGAGCAGGGTGTTTCTATTGATGCTGCAACACGACGTACTGGTTTCTCAAAGAATATTGTAGCAATGCGTTATGCAAAGTTACAGAATAAAAAGAATAAGGAGAAATAACTTATGGTTAAGTTAAACTTAGATCAAGTTAAAAAACTTAAGATTGGCGATATGGTTGCCTATAAAGAAAGGGGTGGAGATTTAAGTAATTTTCTCTACAAAGCAAAAGTTATAGGTAAATATCCCAATTTTGTTTTACTTAGTTGTGCTGCGACCAAGAATCCCTTACTCGATTATGGTGATACTACAAGATATTTTAATACCTGCTTTGCTTATACGGATTGTTGTGAATTTGGCGGTTATTCACTTTATGACTTTGATAGCGCTTTTGACGACTTTTATGAATTTGATGCAATGTAAAGATATTTAAAAAAAGAAAGGCGGTGATGTTGGAGTGTCAAGAAAAATAATAAAAATAAAAGGATGGTGTGATACTTGTACATATGCAGAGCACTTACAAGATCAACCGCCTTGTTATGACTGTTGCTGTTGGCCATTAGACAGAGATACTAATAGGCCTGTAAACTATGAATCAAATGCAAGACATAAAAATGGAGGTAACTAATGTTTATAGAACTTACTTTAGCAAATGATAGCAATGTACTAATTAATATAGATAGTATTGCTAGTATTCAGCCTTATGATGAAAAAGAAGGTGAAGAACTTATGAACGATGCAAGTGTTCAGGAAGCAATATCTGAACTTGGTGAACTCTTTGGTCAAACTATAAGTAGTAAAGTTAAAGATATTATGGAATTAACTAAAGGTACAAAAAGTATTATAACAATAAATACTTGTGCTAAAGACCAGGAGACTAAGAACATCTATGTTAAAGAGACTTATGGAGAAATAAAGCATATGATAAGTTCTCATAATGATATAATTGATTGGGAATACAAACCCGGAACGATACATTCTCAGGGTTAATTTTAATAGTGACACGCACAGCAATAAACTATTGTTAAATTTTAATGGAGATCTTTCATTTATAGGTTCAAGTCCTATACTATTCCTAAGGGGATGGTTGGCGAAATTGGCAGACGCAAAAAATTAAACAACGTGTCATGTAACTAAGATAATAAAGGGTGTAGTTATCTTCCATACTTAATAGAACTATACAGAACTATAAAGCACGTAATCTTACCCCAAAGCCGCACTCTTTATTATAGATATTTTGTAAACAATTTTTAATGGGACCCACACAGCAAACATTTGATAAGTTACCGAGACTGCAAATTTTGGCACTAACTAACACCGGGTCCTGAAAGGAGACGAAAATTATGGGCACATTCGCAGAAGCTATGAAAGCTGAAGCAACACACACTTTAACAACAAATGGAGCATATGCTAAGAACACATCTGGTGATGCATTGGTTGATCTCTTTGCATCTATTGGCGCTCTTAGAAGTTCTGATGAAACTAGAGTTCTTAGACTTTATGACGACGCTTATAAAGAAGATAGACTTCTTGCAACAAAAATATTGTTTTATGCAAGAGATATCAGAGGCGGTCTTGGAGAAAGAAAGACTTTCAGAACCATCATTAAGCATATGGCTACATATCATCCTGAGGCACTTAAGCCTAATCTGGATCTTATCGGAGTATATGGTCGTTATGATGATCTCTATACGCTTGTTGGAACTCCTCTTGAGAATGATATGTGGAAAGCTATGAAGAAGCAATTCCAGGAAGATATTACCAATATGGAACAGGGTAATGCTGTATCACTTCTTGGTAAGTGGATTAAGTCAGCTGATACATCTTCAAAGGAGTCAAGAAGACTCGGTTGTTTAACTGCTAAGAAACTCGGATATTCTGTATATGACTTTAAACGTCTTGTAAGAAAGCTTAGAAAGCATATCAGGATTGTAGAGGCTCTTATGTCTGCTAACAAGTGGAGTGAGATCAAGTATCCCGAAGTTCCATCAAGGGCTATGAAGATCTATAAGAAAGCTTTCTATAAGCATGATCAGGAACGTTTTGCAGAGTTCAACTCAAAAGCTCTTAAGGGTGAAGTTAAGATCAATTCTGCAACTTTGTACCCGTATGACATTATCCGAGACATCATTGATACTTATGCACCGAACTATAATAATCATAGAGGTTACTTTATCAAGTGCAAGAAAGGTCCTGAAGTTGATGTTCTTGAAGCTCAATGGAGACAACTTCCAAATTACATAAAGGAAGAAATGAATGTTGTATTCATGGCTGATACATCTGGTTCAACAATTAACCAGTGTAGATCAATTCCTTTCTATACTTCTATTGGTTTAGCTATTTACTTTGCTGAGCGTAATAATGGTCCTTTCCATGGTAAGTTCATGACATTCTCTTCAAAACCTGTATTCCAGGAAATTAAAGGTAATACATTGGTTGAGAAGCTCGAAAGTCTTGATACTTCTGGATGGACGGCTAATACTAATCTTGAGGCAGCATTTGATGAAGTTCGTAGACTTGCTAAGGAGTATCAGATTGCTCCTAAGGATATGCCTAGAGCTATTATCGTATGTACAGATATGCAGATAGATCAGTGCGAGAAAGTTTCTGAAGATTGGAATGCTAGACCTAGGAGTTGGTCATTCTATGAAGATATGAAAGCAAAATTTGCTAAGGATGGTTATCAGATTCCCGATGTTATCTTCTGGAATGTTAATTCTATGTTTGATACATTCCATGCTGATAATAACCGTGCAGGTGTACAGCTTGTATCAGGTTATTCATCTTCGATTTTCTCGCAGGTAATGAAGTGTATTGGCTTTGATGCTTTTGAAGCAATGCTCAAAACAATAAACTCAGAACGTTACGATGCTATTACAGTAGCGTAAAGATATAGTAACATTAAGTGACACGCACAGCAAACTTAAGTGGTTTAAGATAATGCAATTGACAAAAGCTAGATCGAACGGGTTCAAATCCCTCAACGTGTCATGTAAACCAGTAATAACAAGTGACCCACACAGCAATCTTTATGGCTGACAAGCACCGGACTTTTAATCTGGCAAAACCCCGGGTCATGTTAATGAGTTAATAAAAGGGTACCAGCACAATACACCCATATACTTAAAGATATCACAATCGTTTACACCTGGCGGGTGCCCTTTTATTATATTTAGTATAGCTCTCTTTTCTTTTATAATATGATAAGTGACACACACAGCAAACTTATGCAAAGACTGTGTCATGTTATTAACGACTGTATTCAAGTGACTCATACAGCAATTCTTACCCTTAAGGTCATTGGTTCAATTCCAATATTGTAATCTTTTTACTGTTAGCTCAGTTGGTTAGAGCATAAGGCGACAAAATGAGTCATGTGATTTTATAAAAGATATTTCCAGAAATGCCTCTGTAACGCACTACAAGCCTCATTTAGGCCTGTTTCATATTTCAAGGTATATTTTATCGTCTAAATATACAAAGAGGCCTTTACGGGCATTCTGGTGCGTCTGAGAGCCATTCTAGAAAGTAGAGTCGCGAAAATGTTTAATTGTATGATGGGATGATAGGTCCTATATGTTTTTTAAACATATAATATTATAATTGAAAGGAGTCTGTACGATGAGTTTGTACAAGATATTTGAAGAGGGGCTTTCTGATGCAAAAAAGAATAAGCCTCTGATTTTAACAGGTCTTGCTTGTATTGGGGTTGTCACAACTTCAATAGTATCAATCTTTGCAGGTAAGAAACTTCAGAAGAAAGACGAGGTTGTTAAGCAGAAAATTGAAGAAAAGAAATCAGCTGGAGAAGAAGTAACAAAGAAAGATATTGTAGTAATGAATGTAAAAGAAAAGTGGCCAATCTTTGTTCCGGTAGTAGCGGGTGTTGGTTTAACTTGTTTCTGTACAGTACAGTCTTACAAAGAGTCAGCAAAGAAGATTGCAGGATTGACAGTAGCATTAACAGCAACTGACCAGGCATTTAAGTCTTACAAGAAAGCAGCTGAGAAAATTCTTGGAGAAAAAGAAAAAGAAGTTGAACAGGAAAAGATGAAGCAGGAAGTTCTTGCAAATCCTGTATCAAAAGAAACTGAACAAAAATATTTAGTCGATAAAGAAAAGCAACTTGCAAATAATGTATTTAATGGAAACGAAGAATGGTGGGATCCGTTAACAAGACAAACAATATATGATAGCGGAGTCAATATCGTTAAAGCATTTGAGCAGGCGAACTATCGGTTAAAGAATGGTGAAAACTTTATACCATGGTCTGATGTATTATATGAAATAAGTAAGACAGCCTTAAATGGACCGGAGATAAAATGTGATGACCCGGTTGCAGAAGAAGTTGGTTGGACATATGACAGATTTGGAAAGTATCATGATGGCATACCTTATGATGTAAGCGGAAAGTATGGTGTACGAATTGGTACTGGACGTTATGTAGCTAAGATTGGTTATAAAGCAGAATTCCAGGTATCTGGAAACACTGTTGATTATCTGTACAACAATTATTAAAAGATATTTAAGAGGAGCTCTAGAAATAGGGTTCCTCTTATTGTTTTGCTGAAACTAAAATATTATAAAAGAATAAAGGAGAGTTAAAATTATGAGAAATTGGAGTTTTTCATTTGATAAGAATAAGGATGAATATAATGAAGCAGCTAACGCTTTAATGGAGATGTTCAAGGATTCGGAGGATTACAAGAAGAAGAAAATCGTAATCTGTGGTGTTAAGGATAAGGACGAGACATACAAGATATTCCTTAGTATCGAAGATATAGTTCCCGGTTCCTTTATCGTATCAGTATCAAATGCATTCGAGAAGCACTTAGCAAATGCGTTTACAGTTGTTAAGTCAGATTGCAAGGACATCAATGTAAAGCTTCCTATTGATTGCAAGATTAATAGTTGGTATGAAGCTGACCCTACTATAGAAAAGGTTGTTGACTAATGAAAGATATCGACTTTATTACTCTCGATGACCATTCACAAGATATTTCAGAATATCCATATAGTCTTGAAGCATATGACTATAATAAATCTTGTGGTGGTTGTCGAGTTAGGAACAAAGATGATTTAAAAGAAATGTATGTACGATGGAAAGAAAGTTATGGCATATTCAATCTTAAATATATTTTTAAGAAGGGGGACAAAATAATAGAGTTATGACAGTAAGAGATGTAGAATATACGACAAGAACAGACGACGAAGACTTAACTGAAACTCTAACAATAATGCATAACCAGCATATGATATTTGAGGGTTGTTCTTTCTCATTATGTAGAGAAAAGCAGTTTGTCAATTGTCACTTCATCAATTGTATCTTTGAAGGAGTAGCAGGAAGTCACTTTACAAATTGTACATTTGATTCACCAAAGTTCTATTTCGGTTTCAATGGAGTATTTATTGATTGTAGTATTAATAGATATTCTGGTAAAGTTGGAGACCTGAAAGAGAGGGACAGATGAGACATATTGTAGAGTTTGAATGGTGTAAAACCTGTAAAAACTGGAAGAAAGATGAAGATGATGAACCTTGCTGTGATTGCTTATCCGAGCCTGTAAAAGATGACGGTAAAAAACCGGTTTACTATGTTGAAGATAAGTCTAAAACAGAGAAACCTAACACACCTAAAAGAAGGGAGAGAAACAATGGATAACTTAATAGCATTGTTTAGAGATATGAGGCAGAAACTTAATGACCTTAGTCTTGAAATGACGTTTGGAAGTACATCAAAGATTGTTCTTCTTAGAGGTGAGAAAAAGATATTTACAATTACAGCTGCTAGTATTAATGCTTGTACAGATATAGCGTTTTCAAAGCTTATGGACTACAAGAAAACAGTATTACCTTAAGGAGTAACTAACATGGACTTACAAACTGCAATTGTGTGCGCAGTAGTATTTATTGCGGGCATAATAATAGGAATCGTATTTAAAGATATTCGATTTAAACGCAAAGTACCTTGGGCAGGAAATGTTGTAATCGATACACGAAGACCAAATGGCGATACAATTAGTATTGAGTCACCTAAGAATATTTCACATTGGGAAGATTACAAAGAGTTACGCTTTACTGTAATTGCTTTATGGAAAAAGGAGAAATAATGCCTAAAAAACATTATGCAGACGTTCAAATGATTAAAACTACTGACCTTGAGGGTCGATTAGTTATTGATTCTAAGAGCGTTCAAACAACTTTCGACAAAGATGGGACACTTACATTTAATGAAGATAATGGAGTGCTTACATGGAATTCTGGAGATATAACTCACTGTAATTTTACAAGTGATGATTTTATGATAATGTTTGATGCTGAGTCATGTATATTAACATTGACTACAGGTGATAAGAACATTTATTACAACCTTGAAGACCTTAAGAAAATGATTAAAGAAAAAGGTCTTACACTCGAGGAAATGAACAAAATACTATATGAAAAGGAGACAAATGAAAATGCCGAGAACAAAGAAGATTGAACCCATCGTACCTACTGACGAAGTAAAAGAAGATATTGCTGTTGTTGATGAAACTGAGGCTGAAATCGAGAGTAAAACGGATGATACTACGGCTGCTGAGGAGACCGTAAAAGAAACTATAACAGAAGAGATCAAGAAGGAAGATTCTCTTTCTGATGCTCTTAATAAGCTGGCCAATGCTGTTAGTGAAAGCATTGAGAAGAAAGCCAGCAAGAAAGTTGAACAGACTAAGAGTCGGTTTAAACTTGGATTCTGGGGTTATCTCGGATTAGCAGTAGTTGTAAAAGGCGCTGTTGAGATAGCAAAAGCAGTAGCGGAGTCAAAGAGACCCAGAAGATAACTTCGCGAAAACATATGAGCATATGGTAGGACACGTAACAGTGGTGTCGCTTATATAAGGAGGTTAAAAATGGGAAAGAAAAACTTTGACGAAAACCCTGTAGAGCAGGAAGTTGCATCAGAGGATGAGTATTATCTCCCGGATGAAGAGGAGACTGATGAGAAGCAGCCCGTTGATAAGAAACTTGAGCTTGCGCTTCTAAAAGAGAAGAACAAGGCCACTCAGTTAGAACTTGAGAAAGAACGTTTTGAGTTCGAGAAGACCTCTGCTGAAAAGAAGCAACAGTTGGAAGAAAAGAAGTTGGAGTCTGAAACTCAATTGGAGGAAAGAAAGATTGCAGCTTCTGAGAAAGCCAATGATATTGCTGAAAAGCAGGTGGAGGCAGATACAAAGAAAGCAAAGCGTGAAAGAATCTTGAGTTACATTAAGATTGGCTTTGGCGCAGCAGGAGTAATAGCTTCAAGTGCTATTGGGATGCATAAATTCCATCAGGCGATGAAGTTTGAGGAGACTGGCTCATTCCGAACTGCAACTGGCAAAGATGCTATGCAGGAGGTCAAAGACGACCAGAAAGACCTTAAGAGTTTGGATAAGCGACTCTAAGGTTGTTTTAAGTAACAACAAAGAGAGGATTAGAGAGATCTAGTCCTCTCAGTCTTTTTCTTAAAGATATTTGAATTTGGTAATAATTAAAAATTTAAATATACAAAGGAGAACAAAACTATGAGTGATGCTAACAAGAAAACAGCTACAACTATTACTAAGAACTTTACTGAACTTAACAACAAAGAGTACAAAAGAATGGACCTTGTATTAACAATCGCTTCATCCATTTCTTTCTTCTGTTTAGGTATGTTAACTCAGTATGAACTTCATCGTAAAGATGTTTCTAAGTTCTTCAAAAAGACTAGCGCTGAGCTGGATAATGTTGAAGATAGCACACCTTCTACAGATGATACGGAAAGGGGATTCGACAATGTCGAGGAAAAGTGATAATAGTCGTAATTCCTACTTCCGTTTCTGTCAGGCTAGAGCAGATTTCTTCAGAAAAAAGAAGAAAGAAGCTATGCTTGCAAAAAATGGTGAAATAGTTCCGGACCCCAAGGTAATAACTGAGGGGTCTGAGGACTCTATTGAAGCTGACTTGGAAGTTGCGGACGAATAACACGCGAAAATGTATGCCTCCATATTGACATGGTAGTATAGTGTGTCGTTTTGAAGAAGGAGGAAAAGAAATGATTACAATATTAATAGTGTTGTTATTTCTGGCAATCGCAATGATTGTCTTAACATTCGTATCGTTTGGCATCTGGATGGTAATACCAGCTATTTGCATATTCGGTATATATAAGATAATCAAGAAGGTTTGCCAGAAAAAGGAGAAACCTGATTTAGTAATCATGTCTCGTAAAGACTTCGAGGCAAACTATGCAAAGGTTGAAACAAAACCGGCGGGCTAAGTGCCGACGAGCCAACTTAGCAAAACCTAATAAAGGGATTAGAGAAATCTAGTCCCTTAGGTTTTTAAAAGATATTTTTAGTGACACTAGCAGCAATAATTATTACCCCGAATCTCAATTTGACAGAACATCAGGCGAAAAAGTGTCATGTTATCAAAGTTAATAAAAGAAGGAGAGAAAAAACATGTCTGAAGAACTCACAAAAGAAGAGAAGAAAGCTTTAAGGAAGGAAAAACTCGAAAAGATATTTAATGTTGCAAAGACAGCATTACCTTTCATCGGTGCAGGAATCATTGGCTGTATGGCAGCGTATGAGCACGGTAAGGAAGTTGGTCATAAGAAAGCTCTTTCTAAAGATAATCCTGAGTTGTTATTCATTAATGCAATGCATGAATATGAGGCAGCAGAGGAATACGAAAAGACGTTGTTCGATACTGTACTTAATGCAGACCATTATGGTAGCAAGATAACTTATGCTGATGGTACGACAAAGTTTATCGACTATAAGGTAACTGATGAAGCTCCTGAATGGTGGTCTGATTGCCAGCCATTTAGTATGCTTGAAGCTACTATGGAAAATATAGAAAAGGCGGATAAAAATGGAGACTAAAATTCACAAAGGTGCTGTGAATTGGTCAGAATTTACTCAAAAGGTTATTAATTGGGCTGACAGGGAATCTAACGATGTTAGTTTTAGGTTCTCTGTCGTCCTTAATAATGATTCCTTATTTTTATCTTCTAAGTATAGTAAAAGTCCTAAAACCTACAAAATAAAGTATAGTAAGTCAAAGTATTATGCTGATAGGGAGAAGTATAATGATCAAGATATTCTGCCAATTCTATTTCAGTTATTGAAAGAACAATATAAAGATATTAATTGGTCCGTTATTGGGAATGGAAGGAGAAAGAAAAAATATGGGTAATGTTATCAAAATTGACATAACAAAGAGAAAAACTCTTTTTGATAGTTTTGCAATTGCTGCTCTTGAAGAGACAATAAACAGAAATAGTGAAGTTACAGACATGATTTATACATTCAGTTATGACTATGATTCAGTCATGATTGCTTTAAACAAGAAACTAAATGATGTAGAAATAGTTGAACTTAAATCGGTTGTTTTAACAGTAGAAGAGTATGAAACTGCTGAAAAGAGTGATAAAGATATTATTGATTCTCTCTTTAATACAATACAAGTTAAAAGATAATACGCGATTTTTTACATGAGTATAATAGGTACTAAAAAACTATTTAGGAGGTATTTGAAATGGCAGGAGGTTACGACCGAACCGAAGGTAAGTTGAAAATCGTTGGATTTGTTGGAGCAATTCTGACAGGACTTTCTGGAGCCGCAGTTGGCACTTGGAAAGTTTTGAAGGAAGGCGACAAGCTCCACGCAACGAAGCAGCCCAAGGTTGAGGAAAAGAAGCCTGAAGAAGAGGCTAAGTAAGTTTTAAGTAACAACAAAAAGAGAGGGTCATAGATATTTATGGTCCTCTCGATTTTTCGCGATATTATATGCCTTCATTATAGCAAGTTATATAAAAATAAACTTTGGAGGTATACGAATATGGAAAACAAAAAAATTAAAGTTTTTGCAATGTTAGCAAGTGTAACTGGAGTTATAAGCTGTGCATTAAGCTTTCTGATTTCAGTTAGAAATTTGTACAAAACTGTAAAACTTTTTAGAGGAAATGAAGTTGCGGTTTCTTCCGAAGAGTAATTTTAGAGCTAGCAAAGATATTTAGGGGACTATTATAGTCCTCTAAGTTTTTTCTAAAAAAAAATAACGAGGTAATCACATGGATGAAAAATTGAAAAATGAAATACTTCAATTGTGGCGTAAAGGTATGAGTGATAAAGATATTGCATATGAACTCGAAATACCTGAACGATTAGTCTATAAAGTGTTATCTAAAAGACGAGAAGATCAAGAAGGAGCTAAAAATGAGTAAAAATTTAGAACCGGTTAAGGTAAGATGTATTAAATGCAGAACTTGGTTTGATAAAATGGAGTATAAATCAAGGGATATATCGTCTTTTAGTTTTCCACAATATCGAATTCAACGATATAAAGACTTTGATTCTGCACCACAAGAGATAAACTTATGCACAAAATGCAGTGACAAATTGGATAGATTCCTGTACATCTATACAGATGGTAAGGACTATTATAGAACTGAAGAAAATAACACTACGGAGGAACCTGGTAATGAATGATGAAGTAAGGAATGAAACAAATGTAATGGCAGACACTTCTACTGTACAGAAGAAGATTGAGAGTATAGTATTTAATACTCTTAAGAGCAAAATTAAGGGGCATATTTATGCCAAAATGGAAGAGAAAACAAGTGAGGATGCAATTGATACATTATATGTTAAGATTGAATCCAATGGTCTTGTATATACAGACCGTCTTCAGCTTGCCGGAGATACATTTGAGATGGTATCTCAGAATGATTCATTTGCAGCAACACTTGGCCTGATGATATTTGACAACTTTGTTAAGTACATCAATGGTAAGTTCTATGTACAGGACAAGCCGATGCATTACAATGGATATAAGAAGCGCGAAAAATAATGGCCATATTATAGCCAGCCAGCAGTTTGCTGGTTAATAAAATAATATAGGAGGAATATGTTATGACAGATGAAACATTTGATGTGAACGAACCCATTGAGGATTATGAAGATCACGATGAGACGGTAGAAAAGAAGGAAACAGCTTATGATAAGGCAGTAGCCTGGGCAGGAGATCACAAGGCTGCCACGATTGCCGGAGCGGTATTAGCAACTGTTGGAGCAGCTCTTATTGGAGGAAAGATATTCTCTAAGACAGAGACAAAGACGGTTGTTAAGGAACCCGACCCTACAATCATGGACAAGTACGATCGAATTCCTGTCGAGGAGCACAGTTTTATCGACTATAAGTATGTGCTTAAGCCGGAATATCGTGACGAAGAAGATTAATCTTCCGGTTCAGAGTAACATCTGGGGGAACTGAAATATAGTTCCTCCTATTTTTTCTTGAAAGGAGGTGAAGTAGGAGTTTATGGCAATGGTTATCGAAGCATTTGACAAAAAAGGAACTAAGTTCAAAGTTGGTAGTGAAGTAGAGATTAAAGGTACTTTCTACTATGTATTTGACATTGTTATCGATGATGAGAGTGGTAAAGCTTTAAAGATATTATGTCTTGATAAGGACCTTGCAGGATATACATTATCTCAGACAAGTTTAGCAACACCTACCGGTAACTATGAACCCGATATTCTTAAGCTTAAACGTAAGTTAGTTAAGAAGTAAAGGAGACAAAATGAAACAAGTAAAATATTTTTGTGACTGTTGTAAGAAGGAAATTGGGAATCCTAAAGAAGAATTGTCGTGCGTAGAGGTACGTTTAGATTACGTTAAGGATTGGACAACCGACTTACCTATGTCAAAAATGCTGCAAGATATTCGTGTTTGCAGTGATTGCGGAGAGCATTTAAATGAAATAATCAAAAATGCTGTCGAAAACAATGGATTTTTTAATGATTAAAAGGAGATAAAAGAAATGAAATTAGGTTTTAAGAACATTATAAGTTTAACAGTTGGTGTTTTAGGTGTAACTTACTTTGGTGAGAAGATTGTATCTACAGTTAAAGATATTACTGCTAAGGATGAACCTCAGGCAGTGGAAGTATCTGCACCTGTAACCGAAGAAGCACCCGCTGAGCAGGCAGAATAAATCCTCAAAATTCAACAAACTGTAAAAGATATTCGCGAAAATTATCGGTGTTATTATAGCATGGTGACGTAACGAAGTAGGACAAGTCACCTTAACATATTGATATAGATAATATTAAGAATAGGAGGACATAAAAAATGGGACTTATAATCGTTGGAATGGTGTTTATCGGTATTGGATGTTGCGGGGTAGGACTCGTCATAAAAGGCTTTAAAAAGCTATTTGGTGACGATAAGTAAACCTGTGACAGAAGATGTCAATAAAGATATTCCAAAGAATAAGGGGACTTTTACAGTCCTCTATTCTTTTAAAATTCGCGAAAATTAATGGTGGTATAATGAGGTGGTGGTAGTTTGATACCACTGAAACTATTATTAAAACTTTAAAACAAAGGAGGATTTAACTATGCCTACAGATGTAAATGTAGATCTTTCCGCAATTAATGCGGAGGCAGAAAAGATTCAGGAGCAGGAGTTAAACACTGAAGAGGAACTTAGCACAGGACATAAGGTGCTGTTTTACGTATTCCTTGGAGCATTATGTTTGCTCGGGGTTGGCGTACCGGTACTGATTTTCCTGCTTGTTAAGAAGTCTAAGGAATGTAATCGACTCAAGGCTGAGAAGAAGGAAGCAGCTCTCGCAGAAACAAATGCAGCAGAAGGATCAGAGGAAGCAAAGGGTGAAGAGCCCAAGGCAGAAACAAAACCTGAACCTGAAAAGGAAGATAAAAAGAAGAAGTGATAGGTTCAGTTAAGTAACACCTAAGAGGGGATCATAGGAAACTATGGTCCTCTCATTTTTTAAAAAATTTTAGAAAGGAGGATTTAAACTTGGTAGAGAAAGTGCAAGGTGAGGTTGTTCAGGTTGGAAATAAGAATGTATCTGCGGAGACATTAAATCCAGTTGTAGCAAACTCAACAAAAGTAAAAGAGGCA
>Ga0310691_10001821_pt1 | contig 30747 bp, 24 predicted proteins | sample 176DNAGHGlowgp2_FD_203887 | JGI IMG/M metagenome (GOLD analysis project Ga0310691, IMG submission 203887) | Sheep rumen microbial communities from Palmerston North, Manawatu-Wanganui, New Zealand - 1766 DNA GHGlow gp2 (v2) (version 2) | ecosystem: Host-associated > Mammals > Digestive system >... | reverse complement strand
ATTGACGGTCTGGGCACGTTCATGCCCTCGGTGACCAACGTGAAGGGCGGCGCCACGGAGGCGCAGATGAAGAACAAGCAGTTCACGCCGTCGAGCATGATAAAGGCGGTACACATCCGGTTCAAGCCGGACGGCACGGAGATGAACAACCTGACCTCGACGAGCTTCCTGACCAACCACGTCAGCCTGGAGTCGCAGTTCGTCTGCGAGACGGTGAAGCGCACCGTGGACGGCAAGGAGAAGAAAATAACCCAGTTCGTGACCCTGGAGGACTTCCGCAACCCCGCAGACGCGTGAGACATTGACCATTGACCATTGAACATTGACCATTGACCATTAAGCATTAAGCATTGAACATTGGGCAGCGGGGGAGAACACTTCTCCCTCCTCCCTCCACCCTCCTCAAAAAAACAAAGAGGCTTCTCGATTATTAGGACTACGAATTTTACGAATTAAGGCTATGGAAAATAAGAAAAAGACTTGGAATCGAATCTTACGATTCTTGCTCTTACGATTCTTAAGTTAAGGCCCTGTTTTCTGAAGACACTCGCGGGTTCAGACCTCCTACCCCCTAACTTAGGGGGGCAAGCAGGCGGGTTCAAGCAGGCGGGGCAAGCAGGCGGGCTATGCTCTGCAGAAACATGGTAAACCCGGCACGGCCATCCATCTATGGGGTGGCGGTGCCGGGTGCTTTCGTGTGCTGTGTAAACTATAGTTTACGTGCGTGGTAAAGGCATTACAGCGTCTGTCTGCTTTTACTTATTCGTCTGTGTCAGGCTGCGCAGCCTTGAAGTGGTCGAGGTCAGCCACCTGGAAGGCTTTGACGTAGGCGGCCTTGCCATAAACGTCCTCCTCGGTCATGCGGACATAGACGTGTGCGCTCTTGGCAAACAGCTCAGGACTCTTGGCGGCGTCGCGAATGATGAGCAGCGACATGACCAGCTCGGCAGTCATGTCGTAGAGACGGCGGGCCAGGAAGTCGTGGGCATCTTGGCTGTCGAGGGCCTTGACGTTGGCGAGTGCCTCCTCGTAGACGGGGATGAGCTTCTGAAGTGAAGCGTGAAGCGTGAAGAGTGAAGGATTTGCTGCCGCCATGGGAGCAATCTCCTCCAGCATCTCCTTAATCTTCGTCAGCATAAAGCCGTTGGTGATGTAGCGGATGGCGGCTACGACCTGCAGCTGGGTGGTGCCCTCGTAGATGGAGAAGATGCGGGCGTCGCGATAGAGTCGCTGGCTCTTGTACTCCATGATGAACCCTGAGCCGCCGTGAACGCTGATGGCGTCGTAGGCATTCTGGTTGGCATACTCGGAGTTCATGCCCTTGGCCAGTGGCGTGAAGGCATCGGCCAGGCGCTGATATTTCTTCAGCTCCTGCTTCTCGTCGGGAGTGAGCTTGCGGTCGCGCTCAATGTCTTCGAGGCACTTGTAGACATCGACGTAGGCGGCTGTCTCGTAGAGCAGCGAGCGGCCGGCATCGAGCTTGGCCTTCATGCGTGAGAGCATGTCGTAGACGGCGGGGAAGTGGATAATCTTGTCGCCAAACTGCTGACGCTCCTTGGCATAGGCCAGTGCCTCGTTGTAAGCCTCCTGCTCGACACCTACCGACTGGGCGGCAATGCCCAGGCGGGCACCGTTCATCAGGGCCATGACATACTTGATGAGTCCGAGGCGCGTGGAGCCGCAGAGCTCGGCCTTGGCATTCTTGTAGGTCAGCTCGCAGGTGGGGCTGCCGTGGATGCCCAGCTTGTGCTCGATGTGGCGCACGTCGACGCCGCCCTGACGCTTGTCGTAGATGAACATCGACAGGCCACGGCCGTCCTTGGTGCCTTCCTCAGAGCGGGCCAGCACGAGGTGGATGTCAGAGTCGCCGTTGGTGATGAAGCGCTTCACGCCGTTCAGGCGCCAGCACTGCTCCTTCTCGTCGAAGGTGGCCTTCAGCATGACGCGCTGCAGGTCGGAGCCGGCATCGGGCTCGGTGAGGTCCATCGACATGCCCTCGCCGGCACAGACACGTGGGATATACTTCTGGCGCTGCTCCTCGGAGCCGAACTCGTAGAGCGTGTCGATGCACGACTGCAGGCTCCAGATGTTCTGGAAGCCGGCATCGGCGGCCGAAATCATCTCAGAGAGCATGGAGAAGATGGTGTTGGGCAGGTTGAGACCGCCGTAGCGGCGAGGCATGGAGACACCCCACAGGCCGGCCTTACGGGTGGCGTCGAGGTTCTCGTAGGTCTTAGAGGCGTATATCATACGGCCGTTCTCCAGGTGCGGACCTTCCAGGTCGACGGCCTCCGAGTTCGGCGCAATGATGTTGGCTGCCACGTCGCCGGTGATGTCGAGAATCTGCTGGTAGTTCTCGATGGCATCGCCCAGGTCGACGGGGGCGTAGTCGTATTCCTTTGCATCAGCAAAGCTTTTTTCCTTCAGCTCTACGATACGAGCCATCAGGGGGTGGTTCAAGTAAAACCCGATCTCAGGATGATCGCTATAATAGTTTGCCATGTTTCTTTTGTTTTTAGAAGATAGAGGGAGGTAGAGGAAGATAGAGGGAGATAGAGGACATTAGTCTTTAATACCATTGTTTTGGACAACACCTTTTATATAAGAATTAAGCATATAACTGGTGTCAAGAATGGTCTGAACAAGTTGCTGATACATTGGTTCGTCGATATATCCAAGGTCTTTTGATAAAATGCAGTAATATCTACATTCTTCAAGACTACCTTGAGAAATATTTAAGAAACGAAGTTTGTCAGCTTTACTTAATTTCTTATATCCTTCAGCTATATTAGCTGCTATAGACACTGCTGCACGCTGAAACTGAGAACAGAGACCAAACTTCTCAAAGTCTGGAAAGCTCCTTGTAGTGCGATATACCATCACAACAAATTGGTGAGCCTTTTGCCAAGCAACGATATCCTCAAATCTCCGCGTCATAACTATTGTCTTCTATCTTCCTCTATCTTCTTTTATCTCCTTTTATCTACAAGATTATTTACTATTCTGCTTATAATACTTAATCAGCTTGGGAACAACTTCCTCCACGGTGCCCGTGATGACATAGTCGGCAATCTTGTTGATGGGCGCATCGGGGTCGCTGTTGATGCTGATGATGATGCCCGAGTCCTGCATACCGGCAATGTGCTGAATCTGTCCGCTGATACCGCAGGCGATGTAGACCTTCGGATGAACGGTGACACCCGTCTGACCAATCTGACGGTCGTGGTCGAGCCAGCCGGCATCGACGGCGGCACGGCTGCCGCCCACCTCGCCATGGAGCACCTTGGCCAGCTGGAACAGCATGTCGAAGTTCTCCTTCGAGCCCATGCCGTAGCCACCAGCGACGACGATGGGCGCACCCTTGAGGTTGTGCTTGGCAGCCTCCACGTGGTGGTCGAGCACCTTGACGACGAAAGCCTCTGGGCTGACATACTTCGACACTTCGGGATAGACCACTTCGCCACGGGCTTCGCCCTCATAGACGGCCTTCTGCATGACGCCAGAGCGGACGGTAGCCATCTGCGGACGGTGCTCAGGGTTGACGATGGTGGCCACGATGTTGCCACCGAAGGCCGGACGGATTTGGTAGAGCAAGTTGGTGAACAATTTGCCACTCTTTTTGTCCTCGAAGTCGCCTATCTCCAGCTCGGTGCAGTCGGCAGTCAGACCGCTGGTCAGCGACGAGCTGACACGTGGGCCAAGGTCGCGACCGATAACGGTGGCACCCATCAGGCAAATCTGCGGCTGCTCCTGCTTGAAGAGGTTGACGAGAATATCGGTGTGGGGTGCCGACGTGTAGGGGAACAAGTCGGGAGCGTCGAACACAAAGAGCTTGTCGACACCGTAGGGCAGAATCTGAGCCTCCACCTTGTCCTTGATGCCCGTGCCGGCTACGACGGCGTGCAGCTCCGCGCCCAGTTCGTTGGCGAGCTTGCGGCCCTTGGTCAGCAATTCCTGAGATACTTCCTGCACCTGAGTGCCTTCTATCTCGCAATATACAAATACGTTGTTCATATCCCTATTATCCAATGATTTTCTCGTCCAACAATTCTTTAATCATACCTTCGATGTCAGCATCTGATGCCGTCAGCGTCTTCGACTCCTTGGCCTGGAACACGATGTTCTTGATGGCCTTCACCTTCGTGGGTGAACCGCTCAGGCCACACTGGCTGGCATCGCCATCGACATCGGCCACGCTCCACTGGTTGAGCGTCAGGTAGGGGCGCTCCTCATAGAGACGGTCGTAGGGCGTACCCTCGGCAGGACGCTCCATGGGGCAGGTGGCACGCTTGTACTTCATCACCAGCTTGGCATTCTGCGGACGGCAGGGTGCGGCACTTCCGTTGACGGTGATGACTACGGGCAGCGGAGCCTCTACGGTCTCCACGCCGCCGTCGATGACGCGCTTGATGGTGGCCTTGCCATTCTTCACGCTGAGCACCTCCTCGGCGTAGGTCACCTGATTCAGGCCCAGCTTCTGGGCTACCTGCGGACCCACCTGGGCGGTGTCGCCGTCGATGGCCTGACGGCCGCCGATGACAATGTCTACGTCACCAATTTTCTTAATGGCGGTGGCCAGCGCATAGCTGGTAGCCAGCGTGTCGGCACCGGCAAACAGACGGTCGGTCAGCAGCCAGCCCGTGTCAGCGCCGCGATAAAGTCCTTGACGGATAATCTCACCGGCACGTGGAGGACCCATCGTGAGAATTCCTACTGTGGAGCCAGGATGCTGCTCCTTCAGTCGGAGTGCTTGTTCCAGTGCATTCAAATCTTCGGGATTGAAGATGGCGGGTAGGGCAGCGCGGTTGACCGTTCCTTCGGCCGTCATGGCATCCTTACCCACATTGCGGGTGTCTGGCACTTGTTTGGCCAGCACAACAATCTTTAAAGCCATACTATTAATATAATAATGTGTAAAGTGATTTCAAAATCGGCTGCAAAGATAGTGTTTTTTGCGCACACAGCCAAATAAAATGCACAAAAAGGGTCTCTCCGTGCACATTTCTCCGAAATTGTGCAACCTTCTTGCGCCGTATATCAGAATTATTTGCTATATTTGCACCCTGAACAGCGCTTGCTGACAACAGGAGGCTCCCCCCACTGCCCGTCGGCAAGCCGATGAAAACGTAACATGCAATGATAGACCGGGCGACAGTAGACAGAATCATGGAGGCCACCAACATTGTCGATGTGGTGGGCGAGTTTGTCAACCTACGCAAGGCTGGCACTAACTACAAGGGCCTCTGCCCGTTTCACGACGACACGACGCCGTCGTTCATGGTGTCGCCGTCGAGGCAGATATGCAAGTGCTTTGCCTGTGGCGAGGGGGGCAATGCTGTCAACTTCCTGATGAAGCACGAGCAGATAACCTATCCGGAGGCGCTGCGCTGGCTGGCTAAGAAGTACAATATTGAGATTCACGAGCGTGAGCTTACTGACGAGGAGAAGAAGGAGCAGTCGGACCGTGAGTCGATGTTTATTGTCAACGAGTGGGCCTGCGACTATTTCCACACCATCCTGAAGAACGACGTTGACGGCATTGCCATCGGTAGGCAGTATTTTCGCAGCCGTGGCATCCGCGACGACATCATCGAGAAATTCCGGCTGGGCTTCTCGCTTACCCGCCGTGATGCCCTGGTCAACGAGGCCCGCCGCAAGGGCTACAAGGACGAGTATCTTGTCAAGACAGGACTGGCCTACGAGCGCAGCGACAAACCGGCAGCCGACGGCAGTCAGCCGCAGCCAGGACCGATGCGCCTGGTCGACCGCTTTGCAGGACGTGTCATGTTTCCCTGGCTCAACGTCAGCGGCAAGGTGGTGGCCTTCGGCGGTCGTAAGCTGGATGCCGCCACGAAGGGCGTACAGCAGAAGTACGTCAACTCGCCCGACTCCGAGATTTACCACAAGGAGCGCGAGCTCTATGGCATCTATCAGGCCAAGAAGGCCATCGTCAAGGAGGACTGCGTCTACATGGTCGAGGGCTATACCGATGTCATCGCCATGCACCAGTGTGGACTGGAGAACGTGGTGGCCAACAGCGGCACGGCGCTCTCCGTTCACCAGATAAAGCTGCTCCACCGTTTCACACCCAACATCGTGCTGCTCTACGACGGCGACGAGGCCGGTATCCATGCTGCGCTCCGAGGCACCGACATGCTGTTGCAGGAGGCCATGAACGTCAAGGTGCTGCTGCTGCCTGACGGCGACGACCCTGACTCGTTTGCTCGCAAGCACACTGCCGACCAGTTTAAGCAGTACATCCAGGAGCACCAGACCGACTTTATCCAGTTCAAGACCGACCTGCTGCTACGCAATGTCAAGGACCCCATCAAGCGGGCCGAGGCCATCAACTCCATCGTGCGGTCGGTCAGCGTCATCCCGGACCCCATCGTGCGGGCTACCTATATCAGTGACTGTTCGCGGCGACTGGGCGTTGACGAGCGTACGCTCATCAGCCAGACCAACAAGTTCATAGCCACTGACCGCGAGGAACGGCGGAAGGAGCAGCAGCGACAGTCGGCAGTAGGCGACGCCCAGCAGCCCTCACCCGCCGAATCGGCAGCACCGTCGGCAGCACCAGCCGCCGAGACGTTTGCCACACCGACAGCCGACCGCGAGGTGGAACGTATGCTCATACAGCAGGTCATCCGTCATGGCCATGAGGTTATCTTCGAGGGCTTGGAGGACGAGACGGGCCAGCTGGTCAACCTGACCGTGGCGCAGTATATAGACTATGACCTCAGCCAGGATGGCCTGACGTTTGCCAACCCGCTCTACAACCGTATTCTCCGTGAGGCTGTCGACCACTCGCCCGACCCCCAATTCCGCGCTCCCTACTACTTCATGCACCACCCTGACCAGGAGGTCAGCCAGCTGGCCGTCAACCTGGGCATCGACCGCCACCAGCTGAGTGCCAGTTTCCAGATGCGTCATAGCGAGCAGTACCTGCGGCAGCGCGTCGTTCATCTGGTGCTCGACTACCGCATGGACCTGGTCAACAGCCGTCTGAAGCAGTTGCAGCAGGCACTCCGTGAGACGGGACTGAGCATGGAGCGCATGCGCCAACTGATGACTGACTACAAGGACACCTCCGAGCTGCGCAACGTGCTGGCCCGCAAGCTGGGCTCTGATGTCATCGTGTCGTAACCCTGTAAACCCGTAGCTCCGCAACACCGTAACACTCCCGCCCATGCATGTCATCTATCTCATAGGAGTCGCCCTGATGTGGATAGCCGTCGCCCTGGCCGTCGTCCACGTTATCATAGGCAATGGACAGCCGGCAAAGACCATGGCCTGGGTGCTGGTCATCATCTTCCTGCCGCTGGTGGGCATCGTGCTCTACATCTTCTTCGGCATCAATCATCGCCGCGAGCGACTCGTCAGCCAGCGACAGCTCGACGAGCTCTCGAAGCGTTCCATGCTCAGTTTCGTCGAACAGCCCCACCTGCGGGTGCCCGATGTCCACAAGCCACTCGTCGACCTGTTCGTCAACCAAAACCTGTCGCTGCCCTTCAGCGGCAACACCGTTGACATCATGACTGACGGCTATGCCTACTTTCCACGACTGCTCCATGACCTGGCCGCCGCCCGTCACCACATACACATCGACATGTACATCTTCGAGGACGACTCGCTGGGCAACCTGGTGGCCGACACCCTCATCGATGCCGCCCGTCGTGGCGTGCAGGTCCGTGTGGTCTACGACGATGTGGGCTGCTGGCACGTGCCGCGCAGCTTCTTTGAGCGCATGCGCGAGGAGGGCATAGAGATATGTCCCTTCCTGCCCGTCCATTTCCCTACGTTCACCTCGAAGCTCAACTATCGCAACCACCGCAAGATTATCGTCATCGACGGACTCGTGGGCTATGTCGGCGGCATGAACATAGCCCGCCGCTATGTGTCTGCCGCCTGGCGCGACACCATGCTGCGGCTGCATGGCCCCATCGTCTACGCCCTGCAGCGGGCTTTCCTGGTCGACTGGTATTTCGTCGACGGCACGCTCATCACCAAGCGCGACTACTATCCGCCCATGCCTGAGCAAACTGCTGCGCAGGCTGCGGCCAACCTGGCACAGCTGGTCACCAGCGGTCCCACCAACCTGTATCCTGAAATCATGCAGGGCTATGTGCGCATCATTCTTGCCGCCCGTCGCTATGTGTATATCGAGACCCCTTATTTCCTGCCCAACGAGCCCGTGCTCTTTGCCATCAAGACGGCAGCAAAGGCTGGCGTCGATGTGCGTATCATCACTCCCCGCCGCTCTGATGCCCGCTTCATCGACTGGGCGTCAAGGTCCTATCTGCGCGAGGTCCATGAGGCCGGCGTGCAGGTGCTGCTCTATCAGGCCGGTTTCCTGCATTCTAAGCTGATGGTGTGCGACGATTCGTTGGTCACCTGTGGCTCTACCAATGTTGACTTCCGTTCGTTCGAGAACAATTTCGAGGCCAATGCCTTTATCTACGACAAGGGCATGGCAAGCCGTATGCGTCAGGTGTTCCTCAGCGACCAGGAACAGTCCGTACTGCTGGAGCAACTGACTCACCGCGTTCGGCCTCCCTTCAAGAAGCGGCTTTGGGAGAGCCTCACTCGCTTGCTGTCGCCGTTGCTGTAGCCGTCCGATGCTTCGCCGTGGCTGTCAGGTGCCTTATTGGGCGTTAAGGGACTGTTTTATGGCATAGAGTGAAGTTACAGACCCCACCCCTGCCCCTCCCCTTGAAGGGAGGGGAGTGCTATGCGGAGTTCTTATTGGCGGGCAAGGCGGCAGCCACTCCCCTCCCTTCAAGGGGAGGGGCAGGGGTGGGGTCTGTCATGTCCATCAAGGCAAGTTGATGCTTTACCGGCACTTATTGGAATATTGTGAAGTTCACGCTGCCGTAGGCACGGTGTGCTGCAAAGTGGGGGTGCTGCGAGAAGTCATGGTTCTTGCCATGCTCGAAGACAAAGATGCCTTCGGGCTTCAGTAGCTTCCTCTCAAAGATGATGTCAGGTATCTGTGGCAGCTCCTTCAGCGCGTAGGGCGGGTCGGCAAAGATGAAGTCAAACTGCTGGTGGCACGACTTGACAAAACGGAACACGTCGCCCCGAATGGCTATACACCCTTCCCCCCTTTGGCCAGCACTCCGCACTCCGCTCTCCTCTTTCCTCTCTCCGCTCAATTTCCTCAGACACTCCTGGATAAACCGGTAGTGGTCGCGGTCCATCTCAACGCTGACCACCTGGCGGCAGCCGCGTGACAGCAGTTCGAGCGAGATGCTGCCCGTGCCGGAGAACAGGTCGAGGGCGGTGGCCCCCTCCAGGTCTATGTAGCCGTTGAGCACGTTGAAGATGTTCTCCTTGGCAAAGTCGGTGGTGGGGCGGGCCTTGAAGGTGCGGGGGATGTCGAAGTGGCGGCCCTTGTATATGCCGGTAATGATGCGCATGGTGTATAGTCTAAGCCTTTTTCATGTAATAGACGACGATATCGTAGGGGATGCCCTTGACCTGAGTCACCTGTGCACGGTTGAACTCGCCGGCCGGCAGGATGTGGTAGACGCGTTTGACGAAGGTGCGCGCCTGCTCCAGCAGCTGTTCGTCGTCGGGCAGCAGGCCCGCCAGGTGCAGCTCGTCCTGTTCGGCCGTCATGCCCAGCAGCTTCCAGACTGACAGCATGTAGTAGAGGGCATCGTCGGGGGCTTGCACGTCGAAGGCATTGCAGAACGTAAACCGGTTCTGCGTGAAGGCAAACACCTCCATGTGGCCGTCGTGGAAATAGGCGTAGAGCTTCTGACGCGGCCCTGTGAAGCTGCGCTGGTGCATGTGTCGCCACACGGGGGCCGTCACGGGTATGAACCTGACCGTGCCAAAGCGGTCGGTGAGCACGGTGCAGAGGTCTTTGCCTACGCCAAACACGGCCACGGCATTGGTGTCGGTCAGCACATAGTGCATGACGACCGCCGACTCACGGCTGGTGATGGCATGACGGTAAAGCTCCTCCTGCTCATCCTCGCGAAACTGGTCGACGGGTATCAGCAGCACTGGTGCGTCGACCATTACCACCACCCTACCATAGTCGGCCTGCAACATGGGTTCCGTGCGTAGCGCCTCGCGCAGGTTGGCAGCCATCGACATGCCGTTCTTCACCAGGTAGGTCTGATACTGCACGTTGGCGTTGGCATCGGTGGTCGAGAAGGCCAGCGTCTGACTGCTGACGCGCACGATGAGGCGTCGCAGCGTGGCGGGGCGGTTGGTCTGTATGTCTGTCGGCATGGTCGTCAGTTGTTCATAATGCTCAGCACGCAGAGCGCGGCCAGCACGGCCGCCACGAGTGCCAGGAGACTGTTGGTTTTCTGAATATTCGTCATTTCGAGTGCAAAGATAATCATTTTTTCGGAAAAATGCCTAACTTTGCAGCTAAATATGATTTCCGACGAACTGACATACCGCATCCGCGAGGCTTTCGGCCACGTGCCCACCGACGAGCAGCAGCAAGCCATCGGCGTGTTTGCCGACTTCATGACCAGCCGCCGCGACGAGGCTGTCATGCTGTTGCGAGGCTCTGCCGGCACGGGCAAGACCACCCTGGCCGCCGCCATCGTTCGTGCCCTCTTGGGGCTGAAACAGAAACTCGTACTCATGGCGCCCACGGGGCGGGCCGCCAAGGTGTTCTCGCTCTATGCCGGCCACGCCGCCTACACCGTCCACCGTCGCATCTACCGCCAGAAGTCGCTGGAGGGCAGTTTCGGCCTGGGCTACAACAGCGCCGCAGACACCCTGTTCATTGTCGACGAGGCATCGATGCTGGCCAATGGTGCCGCCGCCGGCGACACCCCCTTTGCCAACGGCCAGCTGTTGGACGACCTCATCCACTTTGTCTATAACGGCCGCAACTGCCGCCTGATGCTCATCGGCGACAAGGCCCAGCTGCCACCTGTCGGCCAGACGGAGAGCCCGGCCCTAGCTACCGGTGTGCTACGCGGCTACGGACTCCATGTCTATGCCTGCGACCTCAGCGAGGTGCTGCGCCAGAGTGCCGCGTCAGGCATTCTTTATAATGCCACCCGCATCCGGCAGCTCAACCCCGCCCTTATGCCGCCCGGAGCCGCCACCGACCAGCCGCTGGTGCTGCCGCGTGTGCGCTTCCAGGGCTTTGCCGACATTCGCTGTGTGCCCGGCGATGAACTTATCGAGTCGCTGGCCACCAGCTACAGTCGTGCCGGACTTGACGAGACCATGGTCATCACCCGCAGCAACAAGCGTGCCGACATCTACAACCAAGGCATCCGCAACCAGCTACTCGGCCGCGAGGAACAGCTCTCGACCGGCGACCTGCTCATGGTGGTCAAGAACAATTACTACTGGCTCAATCCGCCCGCCGCACCAGCCGATGGCGGCCGCCCGACTGCCGTCGCCGACCCGCAGGCCACCAGCATCCGAGGGTCGTATATTGCCAATGGCGACCGTGCCGTGGTGCGCCGTGTGCGCCGCATCGAGGAGCTCTACGGGTTTCACTTCGCCGAGGTCACCATGACCTTTCCCGACTACGACGACTACGAGCTGACGGCCACCGTGCTACTCGACACCCTGCGCAGCGAGGCCCCCGCGCTGACCGCCGAGCAGCAGACGCTGCTCTACAATCAGGTCATGCAGGACTATGCCGACATTCCCCTGAAGGCCGACCGGCTGAAACGGCTCAAGGCCGACCGCTACTACAATGCCCTGCAGGTGAAGTTTGCCTATGCCGCCACGTGCCACAAGGCACAGGGCGGTCAGTGGGCTCACGTCTATGTGGACCAGGGCTACATGACCGACGACATGCTCACCCCTGCCTATCTGCACTGGCTATACACTGCTTTCACCCGTGCCACCGAGCAGCTCTTTCTCGTCAACTGGCCAAAAACACAGACCGAAGGCCCCGCCGATGGTTGACCAGCCTGTCGGCCAGTAGGTGTCTGTGGGGCGTAACGTGTTGGCATAGTGACAGATACCGCATTCGGCAAGGGGCGGCTCCGACCTTGCATTTATTTTGGGTTGGGGGCAGCGGCATTTTGGGCCGGCCTCAGCCGTGGTTTGGCCCGGCCTCAGTGCCGCTGAGGTGCCGGGTTAGCGCCGCTGAGGCCGGCCCAAACTGACGCTGAGGCCGGCCCAAAGTGAGCGGCAGCCAGAGCCGGGACTGACATTGGGCGAAAAACGACCGGAAAATTTGGCCGTCTCGCGGGAAACTGCTAACTTTGTAAGGTCATTTTGAACAACAAGCCAAAATCGTACAACCATGATGATAGCGATATATATAATAATAGGTGTGGCCGTGGGTGCCGTAGCAGCCTTTCTCGTGATGAATGCGAGGGTGGGGCGGCTGATGGTGGAACTGGCCCGCAAAGAGACCGAGACTGCCCTGCTGGCGCAGCAGCGCAGCGACGAGCAGCGGCAGCATGAACAGCGGCTGGCCGAACAGGCACAGCAGAGTGGAGCGCACTTTGAACAGCAGCTGCAGTCGCAGCGTGAGCAGTTTGACGAACAGCTACGCACTGCCAAGGAGCAGCTGGCCAACATGGGCCGCCAACTGATGGACCTGCAGGCGGCCAAGCTGAAAGAGGAGAATCGCGAGCAGATGGGCACCATCACGCAACCCCTGAAGGAGGCCATCAGCGAGATGCGCAAGGCCATCGCCGACAACACCAAGGACCACACCGCCCAGACGGCGTCGCTGAAGGAGCAGCTGCGCATGATGATGGAGACGGGGCGCGAGATGAGCCAGAAGGCCGAGGGACTGGCCAACGTGCTGCGCCGCGACAACAAGGTGAGCGGCACCATGGGCGAAATCATCCTCGGCGACCTGCTGGCCTCGCAGGGACTGACCGAGGGCATACACTATGAGGTGCAGGCCCGGCTGCGCGACGACCAGGGGCGTCCGCTGAAAAACGACGACACGGGCCACGAGATGCAGCCTGACGTGATACTGCACTATCCGCAGGGTCAGGACGTGGTCATCGACTCGAAGGTGTCGCTGGTGGCTTATCAGCGCTATGTCAATGCCGAGAGCGATGACGAGCGCGAGCGGGCACTGCAGGACCACATCCGCTCGGTGCGTGCGCATGTCAGCGAACTGGCCCGCAAGGACTATTCCAAATATATCAGGCCACCGCGCGAGGCCGTTGACTTCGTCATTATGTTTGTGCCCTTCGAGTCGTCGCTGCAGCTGGCATTGGTCAACGACCCCTCGCTGTGGCGCGAGGCGTTCGAGCGCAAGGTGTTCATCACCGGCGAGCAGAACCTGCTGGGCATCCTGCACATGATACACATAGCCTGGGTGCAGAACCAGCAGGCCGAGAACCAGGAGAAGGTGTTCGGCGTGGCCGAGCAGCTGCTCGACCGTCTGGGCGACTTCATCCAGCGCTACCATAAGGTGGGCGAGCAGCTCGAACAGGTGCGCAAGGCTTTCGACTTCTCGGCCAACAAGCTCAACGAGGGCCGCCAGAGTGTGGTGCAGAAGGCCAACGAGCTGAAGGCCCTGGGGGCCAAGGAGAATCCTAACCGCCGTATTCCCAATACGGTAGACGCAAACATAGGTATAGGTGCCGAGCATGATTTATCTGAATGACGATATAGCCCACTTCGACGTGGAGGCTGCCCTGCCGCTGCTCTCCCGGCAGCGCCGTGAGCAGGTGCTGACGTTCAAGTACGAGCTGGGCCGCAAGACCTGTGCGGCGGCCTATCTGCTGCTGTGCCAGGCGCTGCGCCGCGAGTACGGCATCAGCGAGCCGCCCCTGTTCACCTATGGGCCGCACGGCAAGCCCGCCATCGCGGGTCGCCCCGACATCCACTTCAACCTGAGCCACTGCCGCGAGGCCGCCCTCTGTGTGGTCAGCGACAGACCCGTGGGTGTCGACATCGAGAGCATTCGTGAGTACAAGGAGACGCTGGTGCGCTACACGATGAACGACCAGGAGCAGGCGCTCATCTTTGCCGCACCACGACCGGCGGTGGCCTTCACCCGGCTGTGGACGCAGAAGGAGGCCGTGCTGAAACTGAGCGGCGAGGGACTGCGCAACGACCTGAAGCAGGTGCTGACTGACGGCCAATGGCAGCTTGAGACCGAAGTGTGCGAGGAGCGTGGCTACGTCTACACCATCGCCCGTCCGGCGCCCATTCCCACACCCCTCCTCGAAAAAAAGTGTGTCAGAGGATGGTGATTAAGAAATTTTTTTGTACCTTTGCACTATCAATATAAAGCACTAAACAATATGAGAAAGAACGAGCAATTTGTAATTACCATCAACCGCGAGCTGGGTTCGGGCGGGCGCACCGTGGGCGAGCTGCTGGCCAAGAAACTGGGCGTGGGCTTCTATGACAAGATGCTCATCAGGGCTTTGGAGAAGAAGTACAACCTGACGGCTGAGGAGATAGAGCGCCTCAAGGGCCGCAAGCACGGCTGGTGGGAGGACTTCAAGCGTGTGGTAGGCCTGGGACAGGGCTCCCTGATAGGCATGCAGAACTACGAACTCATGAGCGCCAAAATGCCCGACCTGCTGACCACCGACGAGATGTTCCAGGCCGAGGAGGAAATACTGCAAAGCATTGGTGAGCAGGAGTCGTGCGTCATCGCCGGTCGCTGCGGATTCCATGTGTTCCGCAACCATCCCAACCGGTTGAGCGTGTTCATTCAGGCCCCGATGGACTATCGTATCCAACAACTCGTGAACAAGCGTAACATCAGCAGCCAGGAGGCGGAGAAGATTATCAAGCAGGTGGACCAGATGCGCGAAAACTATGTCCGCAACTACACTCGCACGTCGCGCTACGACACGCACAACTACGACTTGGTCATCAATATGAAGGGCGTGACCGAGGAGCAGGCGGCGAACCTCATCATGACTTATATAGGGTAGGACACAACTTACACTAACGATACTAAAGCAAGAAGACTATGAGATTAGACGGAAGACGCGAAAGCTCGAACGTGGAAGACCGCCGTGGCATGAGCGGTGGCACAAAGGCCGGTCTGGGAATCGGTGGTATTATAGTAGTGGCGCTGATGGCCTGGATGTCGGGCGGCAACCCCCTGGAGGCCGTGGTGCAGACCGTGCAGCAGAATGGCGGCCTGGGCTCGCTGACCGGCACCAACACCGAGGTGAACGAGGGCCAGCGCGAGTTTACCGAGGAGGAACAGCAGCTGGCAAAATTCTCGACACAGATACTGGCAGGCACCGAGGACGTGTGGTCCGAGATTTTCCGACAGAACGGGGCACAGTATAAGAACCCGACCATGGTGCTCTATACTGACGGCACGCAGACGGCCTGCGGACAAGGCTCGGCGGCCATGGGACCGTTCTACTGCTCTGGCGACCAGAAGTTGTATATCGACCTCTCGTTCTTTACCAACATGAAGCGCCAGCTGGGTGCCGACGGCGATTTCTCCTATGCCTACGTCATCGCCCACGAGGTGGGACACCATGTGGAATATCTGACGGGTATCCTCGACAAGGTACACCAGCAGATGGCACGTCTCAACCAAACGGAGGCCAACAAGCTGTCGGTGAGGCTGGAGCTGCTGGCCGACTTCTATGCCGGCGTGTGGGCGCACCACGACAACAAACGCTTCGGCTCGCTGGAGGACGGCGACATAGAGGAGGCCATCAACTGTGCGCAGAAGATAGGCGACGACTATCTGCAGACAAAGGCAAGGGGGTATGCCGTGCCGGAGTCGTTCAACCATGGCACCTCGAAACAGCGCATGAAGTGGTTTAAGCTCGGACTTGAGACGGGCGACATCTCGAAGGGCAATACCTTCCAGTGCTCGGATGCTGAACTTTAACCGCTGTCTGCAATTCTGCAAAGACTGGACGTTGCCTGTGGCCATTGCCATAGGCACCGTCTTTTATTTGCTGTTCTACTCGGTGCCCGCACTCGACGAGGCGGGCGACGCCCTGTTGCCGGTGTTCGACTTCCTGTTTCCGCTGTCAGTATTCATGACGCTGCTGGTCACTTTCTGCAAGGTTGACTTCCACCAGATGATGCCCCACCGGTGGCACGCTGGCGTGCTCGTGGCCCAACTGCTGCTGGTGGCGGTGAATGTGGCCGTCATCCTGCTATCCTCCACCACCCATCACCCCTCACCCAACACCCTGCTCTGGGAAGCCATACTGACCTGCGTCATCGGACCGTCGGCATCGGCGGCACCCGTGGTGGTGGGCAAACTGGGGGGCAACATATCTACCATGACCACCTACACGCTGCTGTCGGCAGGCGCGTCGGCGGTGCTCATACCGCTGGTGTTTCCGCTCTTGGAGCGCCATGCCAGCCTCGACTTCCTGCCCGCGTTCCTTATTATATTACAAAAGGTGGCCATCGTGCTCCTGTTGCCATTGGCACTGGGCTGGCTCGTGCAGCACTATCTGTACGGCGTGCAGCGCCGGGTGGCATCCATGCCCAACCTGAGCTTCTATTGCTGGGCAGTGTCGCTCAGCATCACCACGGGCATCACGGTGAAGAACATCATCCATAGCAATGCCGCCCTGACACTGCTCTGCTGGATTGCCGGGGCGACGTTTGTACTCTGCTTCGTGCAGTTCGTCATCGGCAGGGCCATCGGACGGTGGCTGGGCGAGGAAATCAATGCCGGTCAGGCGCTGTTTCAGAAAAACACCGCCCTCAGCATCTGGGTGGCGTATATGTATCTGAACCCTGTGGCCTCCATAGGCGCAGGGTGCTACGTGCTCTGGCAGAACATTATCAACAGCTTTGAGATTTGGCAGTATCGGCGGCAACACCCGCAATGACTCGCTGCCTGCCAAACAGCAGGGGCGACATGTGGCAGGTGTCTAACAGCCAGGCGACACCGAGGCTGCCCGCGATGCAGACCGTGAGCGATATGGCGAGGAACACGAGGCCGGTGGGGTCGAACTGCACGTAGGGCACCAGCTGCTTGCACAGAATGGTGAACAGCGGTGAGAACAGAAAGAGCGGCAGGGTGTTGCGCCCCAGAAAGAGCATGACCGCACGCAGGCGGCCCCGCACGTAGGGATAGCAAAACAGCAGACCGCTGAACGCACAGTAGAGGATGAGCGGAGAGAGGGGCTCCACGCCGGGCATGACCAGGACGGCGAAAGCCACGACGGCCAGCGGTGACGCTTGGAAAATGGTAAGCAGCGGAATGCGGCTCTGACGGATGACGGCGCCCGACAGGAAGTAGAGGGCATTGGCCGGGCTGACGATGCCCAGCACGTAGGCATAGCCCAGAAACAGGATGCCTGTGAGCAGGAAGCGGCTGACGGTGCTGCATCGTGAAATGCGGGACACACCGTAGTAGGTCAGTCCGCAGAGCACCATGGTATGCAGATACCAGTAGGGCCCTAAGGGGTGAAGCAGCAGACGGTCGAGAAAGACGGTGGGTGTCAGCTGGTCGATGTGCTCATTGATGGGCAGCACGGAGGCCATGATGATGTAGCCGCTCTCCATGACCACGTAAGGCACGGCCAGCCACAGCATGGTGCGCAGAAACGGGCGTGCCGGCCTTTCTGTCTTCATCAGAAAGCCTGACAGTAGCAGAAAGCCCGGCATGTGGAACGTGTAGACCACCTGCTTGGCATAGGGATGCAGGTGCTCGAAGTACACAAGGTGGAAGCTGACCATGAGAATAATCAGCACCGCCTTCAGGAAGTCTATCTCACGGATGCGCACTTCACCAACACCCATCACCACTCACCCAACACTACTTAATGAGGTTGCCCAGTATGTCGCGCGTCAGTTCTCTCGATATGGTGCGGGTGGCAGCACTGGTGGCATTCTTCACTACCCGCTGCTTCGCCGACGTGCGCGACTTGGTGGTCTTGCCGCTCACCTTGTCGCTCACCCACGTGCTCAGCACGGCGGCCAGCGTGGAGGTGACGGCCGTCATAATGGCCTTCAGCACCTTCGACATCATGCCTGGCTTCTGCTTCTCAGCCTTCTCGGCAGGGGCAGACTTGCTGCTCTTGGTCTCCGTGACGGCAGCCTCCTCTGACTCACCCAGCTCGGCCAGTGCACGCTCGGCTTCGGCCATCAGTACCTCGAAGGCACTCTCGCGGTCGATGGCCGTGTCGTACTTGCCATAGATACGGCTCCGCCTGATGATGTCCTGACGCTGCTCCTCACTGATAGCACCTATCTGGCTCAGCGGGAAGAGCACCTTGGCGCGCTCCACCACTGAAGGGGCACCCTTCTCATCGAGGAAGCTGACCAGGGCTTCGCCCGTTTCAAGGTTCATGATGGCCTCGTCGGTTTTGAACGCGGGGTTGGCACGGAACGTGTCGGCAGCGGTCTTGACGGCCTTCTGGTCTTTCGGTGTATAGGCGCGCAGCGCGTGCTGCACACGGTTGCCCAACTGGCCGAGGATGTTTTCGGGAATGTCCGTCGGACTCTGGGTGATGAAGTAGATGCCCACGCCCTTGGAACGGATGAGGCGGATGACCTGCTCTATCTTGTCGAGCAGCGCCTTCGACGTGTCGGCAAACAGCATATGGGCCTCGTCGAAGAAGAATACCAGCTTGGGCAGCGGCAGGTCGCCGACTTCGGGCAGGGTGGTGTAGAGTTCTGACAGTAGCCACAGCAGGAAGGTGGAGTAGAGCTTGGGCTGCAGCATGAGCTTGTCGGCAGCCAGCACGTTCATGACGCCCTTGCCGTCCTCGGTCTGCAGTAGGTCGTAGATGTCAAACGACGGCAGCCCGAAAAACTTGTCGGCTCCCTGGCTCTCTAATTGTAGCAGGGCACGCTGAATGGCACCGATGGTAGCCGACGAGATAAAGCCATACTTCGTGGTGTACTCCTTGGCATGCTGGGCTACCCAGTCGAGCATGGCCCGTAGGTCCTTGATGTCGTCAATGAGCACGCCACGGTCGTCGGCGATGCGGAACACGATGTTGAGCACACCGTCCTGGGTCTCGTTCAGCCCCATCAGACGACTTAACAGCTGGGGGCCCATCTGGCTGACGGTGGCACGCATGGGGTGCCCTTGCTCGCCAAAGACATCGAAGAAGCGTACTGGACAGCTCTGGAACACAGGGTTCTCGATGCCGAACTCCGGCAGCCGCTTCTCAATGAATCCACTCATCTTGCCCGCCTGGGAAATGCCGCTGAGGTCGCCCTTCATGTCGGCCATAAAGCAGGGTACTCCTGCCTGACAGAATGTTTCAGCCATGACCTGCAGGGTGACGGTCTTGCCCGTTCCTGTAGCTCCGGCAATGAGTCCGTGGCGATTCGCCATCTTACCTGTAATTGAGAGCGCTCCGTTGGCGCAGTGGGCTATATACAGCCCCCGTTCGTTGTCGTACATAATATAGTTGTGGTTTAGTTGTTACGTGTCTACATCTGCCAAGTGCTTGCGGCCCGCAGCCTGTCGGCTGTCTGGCTTGCGGCTACAAAGTTACGAAAAGTCGAGGGCAATACAAAGGAACTCGTTCCTTTTTTTGCCGAGAGGGAGTAATTTCGCCATCTTTGATGGCAAAGTTACGAAAAGTCGGGATAGAGTGTCGTTCCGCTTACCATGTCTTGACAGGCATGGTCTGGCCGGCCTTCATGCGGAAGGTCTTCTGCTGACCATTATATAATAAGGTGACGGTGCCGCCCTTACGCGAAGTGAGAGTGGCATCGCGTACCTTGCCCATTTTCCACTTGAAGCTGACCTCGAAACCGCCACGGGCACAGAGACCGCTGACTTGGCCTTCGGCCCACTCTGGCGGCAAGGCTGGTAGCAGCTCGATGGTGGTGGCGGGCGACGGGTGCAGGGTGACGGTGCTCTGCATGAGCATCTCGCAGACACCGGCAGTGCCGCCGAAGTTGCCGTCAATCTGGAAGGGCGGGTGGGCATCCATCAGGTTGGCATAGGTGCCACCGCCATGGCGCGTGCCTGGTCGCTGGTCGTCCTGGGCATCGGTGAAGGTGAGCAGCTTGCGGTAGATGTGGTATGCCTGGGTCGCGTTCTTAAGGCGCGCCCAGAGGTTGATGCGCCAGCCGGTCGACCAGCCTGTGGTCTCGTCGCCCTTCTGGACGAGGGTCTGCTCGGCGGCGCGCCGAAGTTCGGGCTGCGTGAGGTGATGGCCGGGGTAGAGGCCGATGAGGTGCGACTGGTGGCGGTGGCGAGGGTCGCGGTCGCGCCAGTCGTGATACCACTCGTTGAGGTCGCCGTCACGGCCGATGGTGTAGGGATGGAGGCTGGCGAGGGCGGACTTATAGGTGGCGACTGAATCGCCACCCACAGTGGGAGCGGGGGAGGACGCGGCGGAGGCGGCGGCGGAGGCAGACGCGGCGGCGATGACGTCGGTGAGGAGCTCGCGGATGATGGCCAGGTCGGCGGTGCCGCCATAGCAGGTGACACCGTGGTAGCCCTGGTCGGTGATGTACTCATTCTCTGGCGACGTGCTGGGGGCGGTGATGAGCTCGCCGTTATGCTCGATGAGCCAGTCGAGGCAGAAGTCGGCGGCTCCCTTCATGAGCGGCAGGGCGACGTCGCGGAGATACTGCTGGTCGAGGGTGAACAGGTAGCGCTCCCAGAGCGTCTGCACCAGCCAGGCACCACCCATGTTCCAACAGGCCCACATGGGACTCTCGCGTTTCTCGCCGACAGGATTGGTCATGGCCCACAGGTCGCTGTTGTGGCTGGCACACCAGCCATGCTGCACACCGTAGTAGTTGCGGGCGGTGTGGCGGCCGTTGTCGGCCAGCGCGCGGAGGAAGTCGTCGAGGGGCTCGGCCATCTCGGCAAGGTTGGCCACGAAGGCGGGCCAATAGTTTTCTTCGAGGTTGATGTTGGTGGTGTAGTTGCCACGCCAGGGCGACCAGAGGTAGGGGGTCCAGAGGCCCTGCAGGTTGGCGGGCACGCCCTTGGTGCGCGAACAGCTGATGAGCAGGTAGCGGCCATACTGGAAATAGAGTGTCTCGAGGTAGCGGTCGTGGGCGGGGTCGCTGCCATAGGTCGTCAGCAGACGGTCGGTGGTGGGGGCTTTGTCGGCACTGAATGCCGACACACTGTGGGGGGCGGCATCGGCGGGGGCACCTAAGCGGAGCTTTACGCGGTTGTAGAAGTGCTGGTAGTCGGCGACGTGGCGCTGGCGCACCTGGTCGTAGGTGACGTTGGTGGTGTGCCAGATGGCATCGGCGGCACGCTCCAGATGGGGGGCACCCTCGCGGACGGGGTGCTTGTCGTAGCCGTTGAAGCTGGTCTCGTTGACAATATAGACTACGGCCTCGTGACCATTGGCAATGGTCAGCGAGGAGTCGGCGGCGGTCACCTGACCGTCGGTCTCGACGCGGAGCATGGTGCAGAAGTGGATGCTCTCCTGCGGGTCGCCGGTGGCATGGCCGTTCATGGTCAGCTGGGTGTTGCTGGCCTTGACCTTGTGGGGCACCTGGGCGGTGAGCACGAGGCTGCAGTTGATGTCGCCGCGCAGGCGAATGGCGATGAGGCGGTCGGGGGCAGAGGCGAGGTATTCGCGGGTGGTTGGCGTGGCGACTGAATCGCCACGCACTGTGAGAGCGGCGGAGCGGAGAGCGGCGGAGCGGGGAGCGGCGGGTGTACGGACGTAACGGTCGGCGACAAGGGCGCTGTCGAGTGACAGTTGGCGGCGATAGGCGCTGACGGGGCCGGCATTGTGGTCGATGATGTAGAGGGTGCCTAAGGGCTGGTAGAACTGTGAGTTGGGTCCCTCAAGGTGTAGCTGCAGCGAGTCTGCGGCGGCATAGTCTTCGCGGAAGAGGGCCTGGCGGATGCGCGGCAGCCACTGGTGGGCATCGCGGTCCATGTCTTTGTCGACGGGCTTGCCCGTCCAGAGGGTGATGTCGTTGAGGTGGACGATGCAGGTGTCGGCGCCACCATAGACGAGGGCACCGAGACGGCCGTTGCCGATGGGCAGCGACTCCTCGAAATACTGTGCAGGACGGTCGTACCAAAGACGCATGGGGGATTGTTGGGCGTGGCAGACGGTGGCGGCTGCCAGGAGGAAGATGGTAAGTATTCGTTTCATGTCTTGTAGTTATTACAGATGTATGGGGTGCAACGTCGGATGACGATGGGAATGGTCTCTACGCGGAGCGACTGTCGTCCGATGCGCAGGCGGACGATGCAGGCGCGGCTGTTGATGGGCTTTGGCTGGTCGAAGATAAAGTTGCCGATGCTGTAGTAGATGCGCTTGCCGTGGAAGTCCTCGATGGTCTGCAGCGTGTGGGTGTGGTGGCACACGAGGATGTCGGCACCGGCACGTAGCAGCTGGTGGGCATCGAGGCGCTGGCGGGCTACGGGCTCCAGGGTGTGCTCGGCACCCCAGTGCAGCGAGACGATGATGACGGCCGAGGGGTCTTTGGTGCGCAGACGGTGGACCCGTTCGAGCAGACGGTCCATGGACTCCTGGCTGACGCTTGGCTTGTCGGGCAGGTAGGGGTAGTTCTCTAAGGCGAGCCGCAGCGAGGGCACCAACCATACGTGCCGAGGCCATTTGGCCAGCAGGACAGGCCTGACGGCCTCCGCCATATCGGCACCGGCTCCGCAGGGTGTCATGCCTGCCTTGACGATGTTGCGGCGGGTGTCGAGCAGACCCTCGCGGCCCTGGTCGATGGCGTGGTTGTTGGCCAGGTTGAGGTGGGTGAAGCCATGCTGGCGGAGAACGGCCAGCCACTGTGGCTCTGCGCGGAAGATGAAGCGCTTGTAGACGGGAGCTTTTATGCGTGTGGCTGGGCACTCCAGGTTGCCCACGACGACCTGGGCGGCACGGAGCACGGAGTCAATGCCTGCCGAGAACAGGTGGTCGGCCCCGTGGCGTTCAATGGCCTGGCGCACACCCCGGTCGAGCAGGATGTCGCCCGTGAGCACGACGGTGAGGGTGCTGTCCCGCGTGTCGGCATGACATGCTGGCACGCGGGACATGGCTGCCGCTGCCGCCGGCCACAGGATGCTGAACAGCCAGAGGCTAACAGCCAGAACTATAGAAGATTTGCTCATTGGCGACGGGTTTCTCTTTGAGCGGCACGATGATGTGTCTCATCCAGACGGGCTCGCCCTTGCGCGGCTCCTTCTCTAATTGTTGCTGCCACTCCTCGTCGGTCAGGCGTGGCTCGCCCATGGGCTGCAGGAACTCACGGTAGCTGAACACGGCGCCACGTGTGAGGTACAGGCAGCCGTCTATCTCGACGATGACATAGATTTCATCAGCATCACCGACGGCCTCGAAAAGGATGGACTTGTCGGGGTTGTTATCTGCATTGGCGGTATAGACATCGGCGACGAGGGCCACCTTCTTGTCGGTACCCTGTACGTCGCTCCACCCCATGAGGTATTGGTCGGGCTCGCGGATGAGGTCGAGCGAGATGTTCTCGAAGGTGGCACCGACGGCTTTTATCTGGTCGTACTCCTCGTCGGTCAGCGGCTTGCCTGCCAGCTCCTTCTCGCTGATTCGCCGCAGGAACTCCAGCTCGTCGCCGATGCTCTTGGTGGCATTGTCAATCTTCTCGGTCAGCATGTTGTGCTTCTTGAGCAACTGGTGTGTGTTGGTGAGCAGCTCGTGGGCTTTCTTCCAGAAACCGACGTTCGGCTCCACGTAGCCCTTGACGACAGGCTCTGGCACACCGCCACCGCCACACTCGGCACCCATGGGCTGCTTGGCATAGAGAATGGCATCGTGTTTCAGCTCTGCCCATGAGGCCAGCATGGCGTTCAGGTCCTTGTAGTCCCATTCGGGGGTGAGCATGAAGTAGGGCTCCTTGCCGTTCTTGTCGTGCTTGTTGACATAGGTCAGCGTGTTGAGCCACTGGGTGGCAGTGGTCTCCTGCCAGTCAATCTCGCGCATGCGCTTCTTCATGCCGTTAAGGGCGGCCTTGAAGCCTTTCCACTGCTGGCCTTCCTCGACAAGGATTCGCTCGGCGGCGGAAATGCCCATGGCGGCAAACACGTCGAGACCCTTGGGGGTGGCACGCTGGGTGGGACGGTTGTCGTAGTCGACCATCTCCTGCAGCACCTCGGCATCGGGCTGGTAGCGCTGGGGCATGACGTTTATCTTGTTGTGGCTGGTCTTCTCGTACTTGGGACGTATGCGCGTCTGCTTGTTGCCTATCTCGTTGAGCGTAGCCGTTATCTGGCCGATGGCCTTCGCGTCGTGAAGTATGTCTTCCATCTGCATACCGTTCTTCTCGACGAGTGCTAACACCTGTGTAAGGCTGAGGTTGTCGGACTTGCCCATCAGGAAGGTGATGAACTGGTTGAGGCGCTCATAGTTCTGCAGCGACTCCTTGTCAGACTTCAGCGCACAAGCCTGCATGATGGCAGCCTTCACCTCGTCTTTGTGGTTGAGGCCGAAGGGTACTGTCTGCAGCCACATCATGCCTCGGAAGTAGCGCTGGAGTTTCTCGCTGCGGGTGTAGTGGCCACGCGGACGGAACAGGCTGTAGGCAAATGGTATGTCGGTGTAGTCTTGCATGAAGTCGCTGGTAGCGTTGGCGGCATTCATGACGTTGCTGACCTCCACGGCGGCAACGTCGCCGGGGTCGGGCTCAAAGATGTACTTGCCTGTGAATAGCTTGTAGGCGATGTTGTAGAAGGTGGCGTTGTGGCGAGCTATGGGGTTGATGGTATCGTCGAGACCCGACCAACGCTCCATGTTATAGAGCAGTTCGTGCATGTCGCGGGTGAACTGAACCATGAGCGGCAGCAGGTGGTTCTCCTCCACTTCACGTAGCATGCAGTCGACGTAGAGGTGGTAGAGTTGCAGATAAAGGTCGGTGGTGACGAAGCTGGGGAAACAGCTGTAGTCGTTCTGCTCGTAGACGTTGAACAGCTGGTCGTGGGTAGCCGGAACAATGGCGAAGCCGTTGCGTGCCAGGTGCTGCGCCAGCTGGGGGCTGAAGTCCTTCAGCTGCAGGGGGTTGACGATGTTCCCCGTGTTGACGCGTTGGCCTTCGGCCACCTGGAAGTTAGCCTTCAGCAGTTCGGCTTCGCGCTCCTTGATGCGCTGGATGAACTGCTCCTGCTGGGCGGTCAGTTTCACCATGCCTGTCTCCTCGCTGGCACGGTAGTAGTAGTCGCGCCAGGGCTCGTCCTCACGCTCCTTGACGTTGGCGAAGTTTGTGCGCTCGTCAAACTTCCACATCAGGGAGTCATACCATGAGGTGGTCTGATAGACGCCGCGTATATAGGCATCCTTGAACGGATAGCCCAGGCGTGCAAGGGGCGCATGGCGCAGCACGCGCAGGTCGCTGAGCGGGAGTCCGCTGATGTCCATGTCGTAGTCAATGCTGTCGAGCAGCTGTTCCACGTTAAGTTGCGAAACAGGGATGGTTGCCTCCTCGCTCGTCTTTTGGCTGCAAGCTACCGTCAGGCAGACTGCAAGGGCCGTAAATAATGTCTGTAGTTTCATAGGTTAAAGTATTTAGTTGCGGTTTGCTTGTCTGTTGCTTTCGTGATGAATCGGACGAAGGACATGCCGAAGCCTGCCCATTGATATTCGGCTACGACGTAGTAGCCGTCGGTGGTCTTTTCCATGCTGCGCAGGCGATTGCCCGTCATACGGAAGTCGTAGAGGATGCCGCCCAGTTTGGAACCCAGCCACAGGGGGCGTACCTTGCCGCCTGTCTGCTTGAAGATAAACAGTCGGCGTCCCTTCTCTGGATGGTAGCGTGTTGCTTTTATCACGCCCACCAGTGCGTCGGTGCTGCCGTCGCCATTGACATCCCCCGTCTGGAACTGGTAGACGGGGTAGGGTAGCCGCCACTCGTTTAGGTAGTAGAGACTGTCGTGCTCCTTGCGCAAATGGTATGTCTGAGCGAGGCTTGGACATGCGAATAGCCATAGCAGGATGATTCTAAGCATGGTGCAAATATAGCAAAAATGTGTGACATAGCCACGCCTCTGCTCCAAAAAAATGACTATTCGGACAAAAAATCACCCCCGCCTGCCGTTTCCTTGTCCATGCAGGTGGGGGTGATAGGGTGAGGTATGGCTTGGCCGGCTACGCGTCGATATTGGCGTAAGTGGCATTCTTCTCGATAAACTGACGGCGGGGTTCCACGTCGTCGCCCATGAGCATGGAGAATATCTCGTCGGCCTCGGCGGCGTTCTCGATGGTCACCTGTTTAAGCAGGCGGTTCTCCGGATTCATGGTCGTCTCCCAAAGCTGCTCCGGGTTCATCTCACCCAGACCTTTGTAACGCTGGGTATGCAGGGCCGTAGCATTCTCATCGCCGTCTACATACTTGTCGATGAAGGCCTGGCGTTGCTGGTCGGTGTAGCAGTATTCCGAGAACTTCTTGTACGTACACTTGTAGAGTGGCGGGGTGGCGATGTAGAGGTGCCCCTCTTGAATGACCTTTGGCATGAAGCGGTAGAAGAGAGTCATGATGAGCGTGTCGATGTGTGAGCCATCGACATCGGCATCGGTCATGATGATAATCTTGTCGTAGCGTAGCTTGTCAACGTTAGCCTCACGGTCGCCTTCACCGTCGACGCCGAAGCGCACACCGATGGACTGAATGATGTTCATGACCGATTCGGCCTCGAACACACGGTGCCATTGCACCTTCTCCACGTTCAGTATCTTACCGCGCAGAGGCAGAATAGCCTGGAAGTGACGGTCGCGGCCTTGTTTGGCCGAACCGCCTGCCGAGTCACCCTCAACGAGGAAAATCTCGCACTCCTTCGGGTCTTTGTTTGAACAGTCGGCCAGTTTGCCAGGTAGCCCGCCGCCTGTCATGGGATTCTTGCGCTGCACGCTTTCACGAGCTTTGCGGGCGGCGATACGTGCCGTGGCGGCCAGCACGACCTTTTCACAGATAAGCTTGGCCTCTTTGGGGTGCTCCTCCAAGTAGTTGGTCAGTGCCTCACCTACAGCCTGCTGTACGGCGCCAGCCACTTCCGAATTGCCTAACTTTGTTTTTGTCTGTCCTTCAAACTGGGGCTCTGCCACCTTGATACTGATGACGGCTGTTAGCCCTTCGCGGAAGTCCTCTCCGGCAATCTCAATCTTTGCCTTTTCTATTTGCTTTGAGATGTTGGGGTCGGCATCGGCATATTTCTTTAACGTACGCGTCAAGGCCATGCGGAAACCTACGAGGTGTGTACCGCCTTCTATGGTGTTGATATTGTTGACATACGAATGGATGTTCTCTGTGTAGTCGGTGTTGTACATGACGGCTACCTCAATGGGGACGCCTTGCTTCTCCGTCTTCAAGTAGATGACATCGTCGAACAGGTGGGTGCGGTGGCGGTCAACATAGCGCACAAACTCCTTCAGGCCCTCCTTGGCGTGGAATACTTCCTGCTTCAGGTTGCCTTCCTCGTCGGGGCGCATGTCCTTCAGCGTGATGGTTATGCCTGCGTTAAGGTAGGCCAGCTCACGCATGCGCTTGGCAATGATGTCGTATTTGTATTCTGTCGTGGTGAAGATGCTGCCGTCGGGCCAGAATTGCTGGCGTGTGCCAGTCTGGTCAGTGTCGCCCACAATCTTGACATCGTAAAGGGGCTTGCCCTTCTCGTATTCCTGCTGGTAAATGTGCCCGTTGCGGAATACTTGTGAAAGCATGTGAGTCGACAGGGCGTTGACGCACGATACACCGACACCGTGCAGGCCGCCAGAGACCTTGTAGGAACCCTTGTCGAACTTACCGCCGGCGTGCAACACGGTCATTACAACCTCCAGTGCCGACTTATGCATCTTCTCGTGTTCATCGACGGGGATACCGCGTCCGTTGTCCTGAACGGTGATGCTGTTGTCTTCGTTGATGGTCACCTCGATGTGTGTGCAGTAGCCAGCCATGGCTTCGTCGATGGAGTTGTCGACGGTTTCATTCACCAGGTGGTGGAGCCCCTTTTCACTGATGTCTCCAATATACATGGCCGGGCGCTTGCGCACGGCCTCCAGTCCTTCGAGCACCTGAATGTTACTCGCGGAATAGTCGTTCACTTTGTTCAGTTCTTCTGCCATTGTCGTTGTTTTTATCGTCCCATGCTACCTAATTGGTGGGCGCTTAGGCTCGATAGTTTCGTTTTAGGTTGCAAAGTTAAGAAAAAAAAAGGAGATGACGAAAAAAGAAAGCAAAAAAGTGCTGTTATTAAGGGAAATTAGCCGCAGCGTGGAGCATTTCCCGAATGCTCTAAACGGCAGAGCCCTTAAAGGGTAAGGAAAGAAAATACATCAAAAAGTAAGAAAAATAAATAAAGCCAAACTGGGAATACTTATTCAACTTTCAGAAGTCGTTAAGTAGTCAGTAGTTAAGAAGTTAAGCCCAATGTCTTGTGGCGGAAAGCAGCCTATAGCAGTATTTAGACAAAGAGACGATATATAGACTAATGTACGCGCGTAAAATGGTGCAAACAGGCGACCATAATATATTTGCCGCAAAAAAGAAAAAAGCTGAGTGCTTAGGGGACATTTTTATTATGGCAAAGAATGTGCCAAAAAAAGATAATAAAAAGTAGATGACAACGTTATAATAGAAAAGCGACTGCCGCAGAGCCTAAAACGCCAGTCGCAAAAAGGTACAGTCTCGAATAAATCGAAAAGGTTAGAATTCAATATTATGATTATTTGCCCGTATCGTTTTGATTGTACTTAGGACGGTCACCACCATGCTGCTGCTTATACCGCTTGATTTCTCCCTCTTCCCAAGCACCAGCAGCCGCAGAGGTGGTGATATTACCAATCTTCTCCATCTTAGTGAAGTCCATTCCCTCACTGCGATGTTCCCTTTCACGACGTTCAAGGTCATTGGTAGTACCATAGTAAACAATACGATTGCCATCCTTAATACGGTATTTATATGTATCTCTGGTTGCCATCTTATGCTTCCTTTTAGTGTTTAACATGTTATCCTCCTTTTTATACAGAGAGGTACTCTGCTATCTTCTGGTTAACAGGCAAAGATTAGTGTTCCCCGTCACAATCCTATCGGACTCAAAGGCTTGTGAAAGCCTTTAGGCTCTAATGCTGTATTGCAAATTCTATGCCGAAGTGCTACCGTCAGAACATCTTGCCAATTTGTCAGTGTGTATTGTCTAAAAGTCGTAATGAGCAAAAAAAGAAAAATGAGGATAGTTTCAGCAATCCTCATTTTCTTTTGGTTGTATATTATTCATCGTACCATTCATCTTCTCCATCGTCATCATACAGATAATAACTTTCTTTCAGAATTTTCTCCATCATATCTACCGCAGCATCAAGCAGACAAGCACCCGCAGCACTCAAGCGACATACGCCATTATCTGAAATGTATTGAATGGAGCTGCGACCTATGAAAAGATTGAAATCAATGGGGTCACCGTCGTTAACCTCATTTCCATCTTCATCATAAGCCGATGGAATACTGTCTGGAAGCATATGAATGAGTTTGCCCAGAGACCATGCAACGGATATGTATTTACTTGTTTCTGCTTTCTTCAAGTCCGATGGCGCTTCAATCCTAATCGGTTTTTCGATAACATTTATAACGCTTTCGACCTTGGAGAATGTAGAATCAACGATATAGTCAGCAGTTCTGAGTTTCAGACCTGCATAAAAGAGACCTTTACTTTGCTCTAAATTTGTAATCGAATAATTGCGCATAATGATGAGTTTTATAAGTGAGCGTATAAGTTACTATCTGATTAGTGAAAGGCACGTAACAATGCTTGTAGTGTGGTAATCATTACATCCTACCGTCTGCGTTGAGTAGTAGGCTTTTTATGCTGGATGAATATAGAGGACATATCAGCATAGACCTCACCAGTTTTTTGATTAATGATATATGCGGCAATAGTTTTACCAATTACGAAATTCTGATTGACGTAATAGCCTCCAACTACTTTCTTTTCCGTCGCTGATTTAGTGATTTTGAAGATAAGAAGCAAACGAACATTGCAATTTGGACTTTCCATTTCGTTTTCTATTTTCAAAGCCTTTTCTTCTGGTATGACAGTAGTCTTTAGAATATTGTAATTGAAGATTCCATTTGATGCTAAATTTGTATTTTGCGTAGTTCTTGATAGATAGGCATTCGGATAAGTAAGGACAAGCCCCTTTTCAAAGCAGAGATAGTTTGGCTGAGAATACTTATATAAATCATCGAAACCTATCTTGAATGGGAAGCAGCGTTTTGCCGTATCATAATTGCTGTTGTAGCGTAGATTGTATAGCAAATAGCCTTTTCCCTGAGTGAAGAAATTGTATTCCTCCATCATCGTTTCATAGGTTTCTTGATAATCGTCCGTTTGCTTATAGGCTTTAACTTTTAATTCTGTATTGTATCTATTTCCCAGACCATAGTAGGCAATTAAATCTTTGCGTAGAAGTGACACCATATCATCCAGCGTACAAGTTACTTTTTCACCATGTGAATTAAAGTAGCCGAATTTGTCATACTTTTCATTCCCAACGACTGCAAACTGACAATCTTTAACTAAGTTCTTAAACGTCACCTGGGCTATTAATACATTAGCAAATAGAATGCAAATTAGTAAAACTAAAATTTTCTTCATAATGGCGATACTTTACAATTATATTACATATACGAAACGTGGACTGCTATCCATGCCACCGTAAAGTATCGCCAAACACTTGTAAATACGCACAGATAAACAGCCCACGTATGGGTTGTCTTCTGCGTCTTATATTTACCTATTTGTCGAAATTTGGTGATTCTAACGATGGTAAGACGCATTCATCGGTGCAAATTTAAATAAAATTTTCGAGATTATAAGCCAGTTTAGATAAAAACTGAAACAAATTGCCCCGAAAAGATAGAAATCAAGGCCTCCATACGCTCTGTTCCTATCCCTTTGCGTGC
>Ga0310691_10001820_pt1 | contig 30752 bp, 34 predicted proteins | sample 176DNAGHGlowgp2_FD_203887 | JGI IMG/M metagenome (GOLD analysis project Ga0310691, IMG submission 203887) | Sheep rumen microbial communities from Palmerston North, Manawatu-Wanganui, New Zealand - 1766 DNA GHGlow gp2 (v2) (version 2) | ecosystem: Host-associated > Mammals > Digestive system >... | reverse complement strand
TTCCGGGCCAGGACTCAAACAAGTGTGTCACAAACAACAAGGAGTACACTATGAAGAAACAAGGTTTTACCCTTATCGAATTGATGGTCGTGATCGTGATCATGGGCATCCTCGCCGCCGTCGCAGTTCCCAAGCTGTTCGGCATGATCGCCAAGTCCAAGGCCTCTGAAGTCCCGACCGCCGCAGGAACCTGGATCAATATGCAGGACGCATATTTCCAGGAAAAGGCTAACGTTGGCAACTGGGTCGACATTGGATACTCTGCTCCGGGTACAAAGGGCAACGGCTCGTCTTATGCATCTAATGTGTTCACATACACGGGCAATGAAAGCTGTGGTGGAGCCACTGCCTGCTATTGGTACGCACAGGCCAAGCAAAAACTGAATGATTGCCAGATTGGTGAAGGTTGGAAGCTTGATGCTACGGCTGTCAATGCAGGAACAGATGGTAACTTTACTGCTTTCACCATTGCCAGCAACTCGAGTGATACCAAGCCGAATTGCAAAGCTCTCACGGCTTCTTGGGACAACCTCGTTGGTTCTCACTAATCGACCTAGTTGGTTAAAATTTCAAAAGGACGAGCTTCACGCTCGCCCTTTTTTCGTTTTATCCTAGTTTCTTAAATTTCTTCATTTCCTTATCAAGGAATGTATCGACAAACTTTGCGTAAATGAGGGTGGTTTCCAATTTGCGGTGTCCCAACAATTTACTTGTCGCTGGTAAGGGTATTCCCAACGTTATACAAGTTGTGGCGAATGTGTGTCGAGCTAGATGACAATGGATATGCTTGTAGTAGCCAAGTTTCTTTGCTGCAGTGCGGAGTGTACGGTTGAAATGAGAATTCTCGACAATGCGAAAAACGGGACCCGACTTCAAGTTTTCTGGCAGTAGAAGCCTTGCTTGGAGAGGAATGGGCACATACACCGGTTCGCCGGTCTTGTGCATCTGCTTACGAATTTTATAGTCGAAAATTTCAGAAGCGTCCAAAGAATGCAGGTCACTGTAACGCAGCCCCGTAAAGCAACTGAAAAGGAACGCCCGCATTACATCCTGTTCTGTTTCAGTCAAGAAACGCCTGCGGTCTTGATAATTTAGATAAAGTTTCTTCAACTCGCTTGTGGTGAGAAATCCGCGCCGCGTATAGACCTGTCCAATTCGAACCTTGTTGAACGGATTCTCGCTAATTAGGCCGTCTGCAATCATCCGCCGTACGAACCCGCGCAGCACCGAAAGCGCCTTAATGACGGTATTCGGCTTGTTTCCTTTCTGCTGAAGATGCCGTCTAAAATCACGGACCATCTGCTCGTTAATGTCGGTGCACTCCAAGTCCGGACGAAAGTACTGTATTTTCTTAAGATTCCAATAATATGTGCGTACTGTAAGTGGTGCAAGGTTTTCCTTATCTTGGTCTAGGTAGTTTAGCGCAACATCGTGAAAAAGCATTAAGGCTCCTTAAAAATGAATGCCCTCGCAGAATTGCGAGAGCGTGCAAATTTACAAAATCCTTTTTTACCAGTTAGAACAAAATAAGAAAAGGACAAACTGTTAAGCTTGTCCTTTTATAGTTGTAAAGACGATGGTTACTGTGCAGAGGCACGAGCCAGGTTCGAGAAAGAAGGTGTCAAACCAATGCATTCCGACGTGCCGGAGGTCTGAATTTTGACGTAGGTCATACCGCCATCTGCGTCAGCCTGCTTTTCGGCAGTTGCTACGGCTTGCCAGTATCCATTAACGGCACAGTCATTCAGTTTCACCTTTGCTGTAGCTTTCCAAGTAGCAGTCTGTCCGCTCACAGCATCCGTGTAACCAAAGTTTGTTGTGTGGGCAGAAGAGGCCGCATCCTTAGTTCCTGGAGCATTGTAGCCAATTTGTGTCCAAGAGCCAACATTATTAGATTCAACCGTGTAAGCGTCCTGCAAATTGATCCAGGTTGTTGCATTTTTTTCTTTTTTTCGGACGAAAAATAAAGAATAGATATAAAAAAGGGCGGGCTGTTAGGCTCGTCCTTTTTTATATATTGTCTTTTCGATATGGTTAGTTGGCGCTTCTCAGCAGACCAGACCAGTTCGGGGTTAGAGCCTTGCACGCCGTTCCATTTGAAGCATCTGCAACGGTAACATTCGTAGCCGTGGCTGTCGCTGTTAAGCTCCAGTTCATAGAGGTTGTGCACTCGTTCAATGCATTGACCGGAGTAGCCGTCCAGGTTGCGCCATTGGTTCCTGTAGATGTGTAGTTGATGACGTTGGTATGGCTGCTAGACTTTGTGGAAGCCACAACACCTGGAGCCTCGTAACCAATAGCTTCCCAGTTACCAATTTCACTTTTCTCAGCCGCATACGCATCCAAGAGATTGATCCAGGTTCCTGCGGCGGTCGGGGGGATTTTTTTACGAGCGATTGTGCGTTTTTATCTTTTGTAAACTATATTTATCGTATGAAGTTGAAGGCGTTATTTGAGAAAGATCTATCCATCGCCATAGTACTGAACTTTGTTCTTGTGCTGTTGAGCATTTTTGTATGTGGCGAACATTATAGTTCTCTGGACGATTACTTTATGCATTCGGTCTTAACCGGGGCGTATGGTTCGGAATACAATGTTCATACATATTTTGTGAACGCCATGTACGGCTATTTGCTAAAGCCTTTCTATGTTCTTTTCCCGACATTTGGGTGGTACTCTTTTTTTGAGACAATGGCTGTATTCCTTTCGTTTACGGCAATATGCTATGTGCTGTTGAGACGGTGCGGACGAAAACTTGGCCTTGCACTTTCCGTTTTGGTTTTAGTTTGCGTCTCGCCGGACTTCTACTTCCATGTGGCGTTTACGCAGTGTGCGGGCATTCTGACTGCTACGGGCATATTCCTCTTTGCTATCGGTAACGAGGAGCGTCGCACTTGGTATTTGGCTGTTGCATGCCTGTTCCTTGCTGGGGGCGTGATTTTTCGAGACTCGATGTTCCTGTTGGGGATGCCCACGCTTGCTGCTCTTCTGTTTTTTTGCTTCTTGCGGACACGACGGATATGGAAAGGGACGCTAATCGCATTGCTTGTGGTGTTTTGTACCTACCAAGGGTTGAAAGAATTCAATGCCGCCCATTTCAAGAGCGACGGCTACGACTACTATGCCGCGTATCAGGGAGTACGGTCTTATTTTGGTGATGGCGCTTTTTACGATGGTGATGCCTTTTCTGCGGAACTGGAGGAGCGCGGAATCGGTAGCCGCAATTATAGATACTTGCGGGCCTGGTATTTTTACGACAACAATGTGTTTCACTTGGATAGCATGAAGAATCTCATTAATATTGCGGAGAGGTATCATTATAAGCCGAATTATGTAAAAATGCCCCTAGCAATAATGAAAGAAATTGCTGGTTCGCTGTTGAGTGGGAGTGCGTGGTGCTGGATGCTTATTTGCCTTACGCTAATTTTCTTCTCGAATCGCAAGAATTGGTGGGTTCCGTGGATTACGTTTGTCTTAATCGGGATCCCGTATACTTATTTAATCCTGGTAAACCGCGTTGTTGCGCATGTGACTTCGGGAATCTGGATTTTTGTAGTTCTGTTCGCGCTATTCTTTGTGGATAAAAATGATGTTCTTGAAAAGAAACAGTCGAAAAGTTTTCTTCAAATTATATTTTTAGTTTGTTTGGCGAGTTCCGTAATATGTGCAACCAATGTCGCTTTTGATAAGGTGTCAAAGAGTTCTTCAATTGAAGCCCAAAAGCAGCCTGACTGGCCCGGCTTTTTGCAATATGCGAAGGAACATGGGGGCGATGTTTTCCTGCTGCCGTTTTCCCGTTATAAGGACATGGCTACTCATGTTGGAAATACCCGCAAGGCGATTGTCCCCGGTAGTCTAGATAATATACATTCGACCGGTTATTGGAATATTCATTTGCCCGCGATTGACAAAGAACTGAAGAAGCGAGGTGTCACGAATGTATTCCATGATATAAAGAACGACAATGTATATGTAATTGGTGATGACCAAGCGCTGTCTTTTGTTCCGTTCTACAGCGACCACTATCACGAAAAACTTTCTGTTGATACGCTTCGCTATTTTGGGGATATGCCGTTGCTTAAGTACCATTTGGAGGATCAGTAATGAATGCTCGTTATGTCAATTTGGTTCTTTTTTGCATTGTGCTTGCTGTCTTGATTGCAATTCCGTTTTTGAGTGGAAAAATATTCACGATAAACCAAAATGCACCATGGCTATTTAGTCCGTTCAATAGTGGGGATTCGCTGTCGACAGTGTATAAGGAGCGCTACCACATATTGGAACAAAATGCTCTGATTCGCCGGATTGAAGATACGACCCGAACAATTATTTCCGTAATGATTGATGGCTGGGGCGTCCCGTACGATGCAAACATGCTTGAGCAGGATCTTGCCAGTTTTGGGCAAAAAAACGTTGTTCCCGTAGTGCACAAACGCCTATTGAACTATACATCTCACGCCGAAAACGTTGAATACAGAACAGGTTTTTCTGAAGGAGTCTTTGTTGCCAATGGAGATTCCTTGGTGTGCGCAAAGAAAGAAAAAGAGCAAGGAGGACTTTTCAAACAAATAGTGTGTTGCGAAAACTGTAACGATTTGCAGACTGTTGACATGCTTGATTCGCTTGCTTCAGATGGAGCCTGGTCGAGAATTGCTTGGACTGCGCACGGAACCCGCGAAGGCGATCGCGAAACGCTGCACGAAGTTTTGCGAAGGCTTTCGGCTGTGGCCGGTCGACATCCTGACGCTCAGTTTATCATTCAAGGAACCCATCGCCCGATTCTCGGAACGCCGGAAACGCGGCGCAAGTACAATGCGCATTGGGTGCCAGCGGTGTTTATAAACTGTAAACTAAAAACAGAGAAGAAGTAATTTTTTATTGTTTAGACTATGAAAATTCCTTTCAACAAGCCTCCCTTTGTAGGGATGGAACTCGATTACGTGAAGCAGGCCGTGGAGAGCGGTCGCATCTGTGGTGACGGTACTTTTAACCTCCTGTGCCACAAGTGGCTTGAGGAACATACTGGGACGGCAAAGGCTCTCCTGACCACTAGTTGTACGCACGCACTGGAAATGTCCGCCCGTCTCTGTAATATTGCTCCCGGCGACGAGGTGATTATGCCGTCGTTTACTTTTGTGAGCACAGCCGATGCGTTTGTGTCGCAAGGTGCCAAATGCGTGTTTGTGGATATCCGTCCCGATACGATGAACTTGGACGAAAAACTTATTGAAGACGCGATTACCGAAAAGACCAAGGCGATTGTGCCGGTCCACTATGCGGGGGTTGCCTGCGAGATGGATAAGATAAACGAAATCGCGAAACGACATAATTTGTTCGTAGTTGAAGATGCCGCGCAGGGCATGATGGCGACCTACAAGGGCCGTGCGCTAGGCTCGTTGGGTGACTTTGGTTGTTACAGCTATCACGAAACCAAGAACTACAGCATGGGCGAAGGCGGAGCGTTGCTCATCAATGACCCCAAGTACAACGACCGTGCAGAGATTATCCGCGAGAAAGGCACGAACCGCTGCCAGTTCCACCGTGGCGAAGTTGACAAATACACTTGGGTAGAGCTCGGTTCCAGCTACTTGCCGAGCGAACTCAACGCGGCCTACCTTTATGCCGAGCTGGAATGTGCAGACATCATCAACGATGCCCGCATGGCAAGCTGGAACGAGTATCGCAAGAGGCTCGCGCCCCTTGCCGAAAAGGGCCTGGTCGAGTTGCCGTACATTCCGGAACATTGCAAACATAACGCGCACATGTTCTACCTGAAGGTAGAAGACCTTGCGACGCGAACGGCGCTCTTGAAACACCTGACTTACAACGGAATCCTCGCGGTGTTTCACTATGTGCCTCTGCATTCGTCGCCTGCGGGCATGCGCTTCGGCAGGTTCCATGGCGAAGACAAGTTCACGACCAACGAAAGCAATCGATTGCTCCGTTTGCCGATGTTCTACGGGTTGAAAACAGAAGAAATTGAGTATATCTGCGGAAAGGTGTATGAGTTTTTTGCGGTCTAATCATCAAAGAGAGTGGGTATGAGTATGAATTCGCCTTTAATTTCCGTTGTTTCTCCTGTTTACCGTGCCGAAGGAATCGTCGGCGAATTGGTACATCGTCTCGTACAGAGTCTTTCGTCTATTACCGAAAACTTTGAAATCATTTTGGTGAACGACGCTTCGCCCGATGCATCCTGGAGCCAAATCGCTGAGGAAGCACGCAAAGATTCAAGAGTGAAGGGAGTAAACCTAAGCCGTAACTTCGGTCAGCATTATGCCATATCGGCAGGGTTGAGCCTTGCCAAGGGAGAATGGGTCGTGGTGATGGACTGCGACTTGCAGGACGTTCCCGAAGAAATTCCCAATTTGTACAACAAGGCTCTTGAAGGTTTCGATATCGTCTTTGCCAAACGAATGTACCGTATCGACAATTTCTTCAAGAAAATGTCATCTACCTTATTCCATTTGGTTTTTCACTTCTTTAGTGGAATCAAGACAGACAAGACTATCGCAAATTTCGGCATTTACAACCACAAGGTTATTGCTGAATTCAACAAGATGCCTGAACAAGCCCGTTCTTTCCCTTCACTCATCGCCTTTTTAGGGTTTAAGACTGCCGCCATTCCCGTAAAGCACGCGGCCCGTTTTGCTGGCGAAACATCCTATACGCTAGCCAAGTTGATTCATTTAAGTTTTAACGTGACCATAGCCAATAGCAACCGACCTCTGAAAATGGCTGTAGAACTTGGTCTCTTCCTAGCGGCCATGTCTTTTTTGCTTGCAATCTACAATCTTGTTGCCTATAATATAGGCATCATCCAGGTTCCCGGCTTTACCACGACGGTATTCTCCATTTGGTTTGTTGGCGGTCTATTGCTTTCGATGCTCGGTATAGTCGGTCTTTATGTAGGCAAAATTTTCGAACAAGTAAAGGGACGACCGCTATTCGTGATCTCCGAAAAAATCAATTTTGAGGAACACGAATGACTTTTGAAAAATACGGCATTACACTCAAACGGCTTACTGAGGACAAGATAGAGCTTGTCCGTAATTGGCGTAATGACCCCAAGATTTCGCAGTATATGGAGTTTAGAGACTATATCACTCCAGAAATGCAGGCCAAGTGGTTTGCAAAAATCGACAACGACCAGAATTACTATTTCATCATAGAGTACAAGGGTAAAGAAATCGGCTTGACCAATGTCAAGGATATCGACTATGGCGCAAAAATTGGCGAGGGAGGTATCTTTATCTATGACGATTCTTTCTTGAATTCGGATATCCCATTTCGCGTGATTTTTGCATTGAACGATTTTTGCTTTGATGAACTACATCTTGAAAAAATGATTGCTCACATTATGAGCGATAACCAGCGCGCGATTGATTTCAACCTGATTCTTGGGTACAAGAAAGATGCTTCAAGTCCCGATACAGGCAAGATGATATATATTTTGACTAAGGAAGATTACCTAAAGCAGCGCAATCGGTTTGCAAAGCTTTTGAAATAAGGTGCTTTATGGATATTACTGAATTTGTATCGCAGTTTGCCGACCAGTTTATGAATCCGAACGAGACGGATTTTTCGCCCGAGACCCGCTTCCATGAATTGAGTGGGTGGTCGTCCATGACCGCCTTGATGGAAATCGCCATGATGGAAGAGAATTACGGTGTTACCGTGCCTAGTGAAGAAATTCGGGATGCCGTAACCATTCAAGATTTGTTTGATGCGGTAAAACGGAACAAGGAAAAGAACGGCTAGTTTATGGCGATTCTGGATTACAAAGATATCGGTATTTCTGCTGTTGCCGCATGTGTTCCCCCGAAGGTAATGAAAAACAGGGACCTTGCCGGATTCCTAAATGCGGAGGAATTGCAGAAGGTTATTGAATTTGTTGGTATAGAAGAAAAACGATATGCCGAACCGGATGTCTGTGCTTCAGATCTGTGCTACAAGGCCGCTTTGAAGCTATTTGAAGATAACCAAGTCAATCCGAAAGAGATCGATGCCCTTATTTTCTTAAGCCAAACTCCTGATTATCGTCAGCCTGCGACCGCCCCGCATTTGGCATCGCGGCTTGGGCTTTCGACGGGAGTGCTTTCTTTTGACGTGAACTTGGCGTGCTCGGGTTATGTGTATGGGCTAGTGACTTCGTTTGCCTTTGCTGTAAATCCTGGCGTGCGCAAGGTGCTGCTCCTTACTGGCGAAACTATGTCAAAAACCATATCCCAGAATGACAAGGGGATGGTGCCGCTATTTGGCGATGCCGGAACGGCCACCTTGATTGAACAAGGCGAGTTCGGTGCATCTGCTTTTTCTTTGAATTCCGACGGCAGCAAGGCTGACGTGCTTAAAATGACGTACGGGGGCTATCGAAACCTCAGTTGCGGCAAGGAAGAAACCTTGCAGATGGATGGCATGGAAGTTTTCAATTTCGGCATTCGAGCGGTTCCCTCTGATATTCGCAATCTGCTGAAACATATTGGCAAGACTGTAGAAGATGTTGACTTGCTGATTTATCACCAGGCGAATAAATTCATGACGGACTTTTTCAGTAAGCATCTCAAGCTCTCTTCTGAAAAAACGCCGTATTCGCTGCGCCGCTTCGGAAATACAAGTTCGGCATCCGTTCCACTTACAATTGTCTCGGAACTGTATGATTGTGAAAAATATCCGCAACGCGACTCGGTCCTGTTTTCTGGCTTTGGCTCTGGGCTTTCTTGGGGCACGGCTTGGCTGAACTTGTCAAGAACAAAAATTTCGGAACTGGTGGAGTATTGACATGACGCATGTGTTTAGAAATTCGACGGCAGAATTGCTGTTTGGCAATGCAGGGTATTCTTTTTCGGGGTATGATGAAATTGTTTATTCCGGCGATGCCGATTCCTTTGTATGGTTCTATACGGTCCCGTTTCACGCCGACACGCAGTCTGTAGCAACCGAGATTTCTAGCTATGCAGAACGATTAAAATTCGTCCATTCGCGAATTCCTGCGACGAGTCAGTTGATTGTTTTTACCCTTTATCGCCTTTTTGATTTTAAGGCGGAATCAATGGATTTCTCGGTGGAATCGGCAATTGATGACTTTAACACCTTTGTCCTTGAATTTGCTAAAACAAATTCAAATGTGCGGGTCGTTGATTTTTCTGATTTTTGCGGTCGTTATGCCACTGCAGATTTGGTTGATTGGAAATTCTATTTTCTTTCGCAAGCGGCGATAAATCCGAAATTAGCCATCGCATTTAGGAAATGGTTTGAATTAAAGAAATCGTCTTTCTCGAAGCCTGCAAAAAAGTGTTTGGTTCTTGATTTGGATAACACTTTGTGGGGCGGAATTCTCGGTGAAGACGGACCAGAGCACCTGAAGATTGGCGGAGACTATCCGGGCAAAGCGTTCTTGCTTTTTCAGCAGCAGATTTTAGAACTGCAAAAACGCGGAGTAATCCTTGCAATATGCAGCAAGAATAATGAAGCGGATGTGTGGGAGTTTATTGACAACAGTCGCGACCAAGTTCTAAAGAAAGAACACATTGCCGCCTGGCGCATTAACTGGAATGATAAGGCTGGCAACATAGCAGAACTTGCGAAGGAACTAAATATCGGCTTGGACAGCATGGTGTTCCTTGATGACCAGCCTGCTGAACGCGAACTGGTAAAGAGCATGCTCCCTGAAGTAACTGTTCCGGATTTTCCGACGACTCCGTATCTGTTGCCGGTATTTTTCAAGAATTTGCAGGAACAGTATTTTAACATATATCAGGCATCGGCTGAAGACCTCCGCAAAACAGAACAATACAAGCAGAACGCGGAACGCCGTCAGTTGCAGCAACAGTTCGCAAATATCGATGACTTTATCAAGAGCCTGCAAATCGAAACGACCATTCGCCTGAACGACCCGGCGGACTTGCCCCGCATTGCTCAGATGTCGCAGAAAACGAACCAGTTCAATTTGACCGGCAAACGCTATACGGACTTAGAACTCCAAGAAATTATTGAATGCAACGGAAAAGTTTTCTCGCTTTCGGTGAAGGATAAATTTGGCGATAGCGGCCTTACTGGAGCGGCCATCGTATCGCTAATCGGCAATGAAGCTCATATAGAGAACCTGTTCTTGAGCTGCCGAATTTTGGGACGCAAAATCGAAAATACATTTGTGGAACAAATCCTCATGGGGCTGAAAGAGGTGCCGCTGGAGAACGTGACGGCGGTTTATAACAAGACCCCCAAGAATCAATTGGTGGAAAATTTCTACGAGTCTGTGGGATTTTCAGTAATAAACAAGGATGAACAGAAAAAAAGTTATGTATATTGCTTGAAAAAGGATAATGCATGAGTAAGTCCGAACAGTTGCTGCAAATTTTCAAGGATGTCCTAGAAACGCAGGACCTTGATGCTACAGTTTCACAAGAGAATTGCGAAGCGTGGGATTCTATTCACCATTTGAATTTGATTGTTGCTATCGAAGGGGCATTTAACATTTCTTTGGAACCCGAGGAAATGGAACAAATGCGTGATTTTGCGACAGCGCTGAAAATAGTGGAAAGGAATAAATAATTGTTTTTTAGTTTTGCGAAGAAGATATGAAATATTTACTTTTTGAAGGATCCTCAAATGTTGGAAAAACATCTGCCATAATACGAATGGCCAATAATTTGGTTTCTAGATATGGATATAATTGCATAGGAACAATCCCGACTAGCGGCTGTAATTGCGATTTTAAAGCCGTTTTAGAAAGAACTCTTGAGAATGGAGGTACACACCGAATTCTTGTAAATTCTGCATCAGACACTTCTAAAATCATTAATGCTTTTAAGGATTATGCGAGTTGCAATGGTCCTTATAATATGATTATCAGTTCCTGTCGAGAAGAGGATTTTCTATACAACTATTTTTGTAAAACATTTTCCATATCTAATGAAGATATTGTTTTAGAGATTCCTATGGCAAAAATAAATCATAAGAATGGGAGTCTCAAGCAAAAGGGAATGAAATGGTACAAAGATAAAATAGACCATCTCGCAGACGTCCTTTTTGGCAGCCTTAAATAGATTGCATTAGCTATTTTGAATAATATGTACTACGTGAATCCTATCATCAAGAGTTTCCTCCGCACCAACCAGCCAGAAGGCCGCGGCAAATACATCCGGCTCGACCAAAACGAAAATCCGGATGGAATTCCTCAGTGGCTTTTTGACAAGGCGATGGCTAAGGTGACACCGGAATACCTTTCCATCTACCCAGAAGAATCTAAGCTCACCGAGGAATACGCGAAGGTCATCGGCCTGGGTCCCGAAAACATCGCGCTCACCGACGGAAGCGTCGTCGCGATGAGCTACGTCATCAAGGTGTTCGGCGAACCCGGCAAGGACCTCGTCTGCGTCACCCCGACGTTCGGCATGTACAAGGTCTACGCCGACATGCAGGGAATGAACACTAAGTTCGTCCACTACGAGAAGGACTACACCTTCGACATCGAGAAGCTCCTAGCAGAAATCAACGAGAACACCAGCCTCGTCTCGCTGGTGAACCCGAACATGCCCATCGGCAACGCCTACGCCATGGACGAGATCCGCAAGGTGCTCGACAAGGCCAAGGCAAACAACGCGCTCGTCATCGTCGATGAGGCCTACTACCTGTTCCACAAGGAGACGGCGCTCCCGCTACTCAAGGAATACGACAACCTCGTCATCCTGCGCACGTTCTCGAAGATGCTCTCGATGCCGGGGCTGCGCGTGGGCGTCGTGATATCGAGCGCCGAGAACGCCCAGTACATCCGCAACTACAAGCCGCACTACACGGTGAACGCCGTGGCGCTCGCCGTCGCCGAGGAGATGGTCGCCAACTACGACCGCGTCGTAAAGGAACTCTCCGAGAAGTTCAAAGCCGGCAAGAAATGCCTGCTCGAAGCCCTCGACAAGACCGGATATTCCTACATCCCGACGGAAGGGTGCTTCATCTGCATCACGCCGAAGCACAGGACCGCCGAGTACATCACCGACGAACTCAAGAACCGCGGCATCCTCATCTTCTGCGGCAAGGGAGATTCCGCCGGATTCCTGCGCGTCACCATCTGGGACAAGAAGTACATGGAAATGTTCATGAAGGAACTCGTGCCGATCGACGTTCCCGAAGGAGCCTAGTATGAAGCATATCGCCATCATCCTCGCGGGTGGAGTCGGAAAGCGCATGGGAGGCGCCATGCCCAAGCAATTCCTCTCCCTCAACGACAAACCCGTCATCGTCTACACGCTCGAGAACTTCCAGCGGAACGAGAACATCGACGGCATAGTCGTCGTATGCGTGGAAGACTGGATCGAACACCTGAAGGAAATCCTCGACGAATACAAGATTACCAAGGTGAAGTGGGTCGTCGCCGGCGGCGATACCTCGCACGATTCCACGAGGAACGGCATCTTCTTCTTGCGCGACAAGCTCGAGGACGGCGACCAGGTCATCATCCACGATGCCGCCCGCCCGATTCTCCCGCAGGCAGCCATCAACGAGATGCTGCGCATTTCACACGAGAAGGGCAACGCCTCGCTCGCCATTCCCTGTCACGAGACCGTACTCTTCACCGACGACGGCAAGAGCGGCGACAAGGAACTCGACCGCAGCTCTATTATGCGTATACAGACTCCACAGGCATACAATTATAAGTTTATTTGCGAATTATATGAGCTGGCGGAAGCAGAAAATAGACATGATTTCATATACGCTGATTTGGTTGCTGTTTATTATGGAAAACGAGTCTATTTTTCCAAAGGATTTACCAACAACATTAAAATAACGCGTAAAGAGGATATTCCTCTCTGCAAGTCCTTGATGAAATTTAGTGAAGAAGATCTTTTTAATTCTTGATTTTGAGCATTCATAACATGATTGCAATTATCACTCGCAACCTTGAGATTCGCTAGTTATGGTTGACTTAATCCATCCCCCTCCAAAAGAATTTCTAAATGAAGAAGACCGTGATGGCTATGTTGTTTCGGCAAAGATGAAGTCTGTATGGGCTGTTGAGTTGGATCTCGTACAAGAACTTTTAAGAGTCTGCGAAAAAAATAATTTAAAAATTTATGCTATTTCAGGGACTTTGTTAGGTGCTATGCGCCACAAAGGCTTTATCCCGTGGGATGATGATATGGATTTCATCATGTTTCGTGAGGATTATAAACGATTGTGTGAAATTGCTCCATGGGAATTTAAACATCCTTATTTTTTTCAGGAGTCAGAATCTGGTAAAGAATTAGTTTTTGGCTGTGCCAAATTAAGAAACAGTGATACTGCTGCGATAGAAAAAAAAAGATTTTTTTCGTATAATCAAGGAATATCTATAGATGTTTTCCCTCTAGATAATATTGCGAATTCAAAATTTAGCCGATTTGTTCAAGAATCTAAAATATCTATTTATAGGACCTTGACATGGGGATTTGCTTATTTTTCTACAAGATATTTTCCGGCTGAAAATCACTGGCTTCGAATTCCTAAAAGCCTTATCCACGGGACTTTTGGTGGAATTTTTAGATTGCTTCAAGCATTCTTTTTTAAGAAAATGCTGAAAAACGCACAGAAATTTAACCTTGCAGATACAGTTATGTGCCAGGTTCCTGTATTTACTTCTATGAAATCGAATTATTATAGGGAAGATTTCTCGCAAATACAAATGCAACCGTTTGAATATATTGAAATTCCTGTAATGAACGGTTTTGATAGAGTACTGCAAGCAACTTATGGTGGAAATTGGCGAATTCCTGCTAAAGAACCCAATTGCCATGGAACTATGATTTTTGATACGGATAAATCTTATTTAGCTTATCAATAAGCGAATATTTAAGAATTTACGGCTTCTTTGTTTTTTCCAAAATTTCTCACCCATTCTGGGGTCATTGAAATTTTTTCATCGGCACAAAAAACTGCGTTAATAGCTGTAGAAAATGTTGTGATCACTCGTTTGAAATGAAAGTTCTCTTTTAGCTGGTATAATTCAAATGGAATTTTGGGATTACCAATAACAATCGCATTTGGGAACACTTTGGAGTAATCTTCTTTTTCTCTAGGATGCATTTTTATGTACAATGTTCCAATTGCATATTTTTCAATAAGAAATTTGTATATGTCTATTTTGGTTGCGTGAGAGGCATCTCCATCTTCTGTTAATGGTTGTGTTAGCAATAAAGTTTTTTCTTCTTCGGCCTTTATTTTTAATGGTTGGTAATTAAATATGCGGGCAATGAGGTCAATATTTTCACTAGAAAGCTGTTTGAACATCTCAGCTCTATTTTTGACGATGATATTGTCGTGCTTAATGCGTATATTTTTGTTTTCATTTACTTCAATAGCTTTGACATACTTGGATTCTCCCAAATAGCCCCATGAAATACCAAGCAATTTGTAAATGGCGTCATACATTTTCATTTTTCGAGATTTATGCGCTTTGAATTTAAAGCAATTTAATCCGTCTTCTATAAGGGTATAGGGTGTTTTTGTTATGTTCAACCAGCATCCTAAATATGAGTTGTCATTGAATATAAAAATATCTTTTTGGTCAAAATGAAATTTATACAAATCACTTGCTTCGCCTATTTTGAGAAATGGGAGTTTTTGACGAATTTTAAGGAAGAGTAAATTCTTCAACACCCCAATTCGACTAAAATTGCATACAACATCTTTAAAAACATTTTTCGCTTCTTTGATGGTATGGAGTGAATAGCTTTTGTCTAAGACGATAAAGACGTCTTTTCCTATTCGATGAGAGAGAATTGTTTTTGTAAGCGCAATCAAAAGATGATAGGGGGTGTCTCCGATATAAACGCGTGTTTTATCAGAATCGACATCGGGCAATTTTTGCGAAACAAATTCAGTCATAATTTTGTGTTAGTTGTCTGAAGGTTTATAAAGGTTGTTTTTTAGAGTTCCAATTGCTTTTTTATATACAAAAATGACAACGCCTAATTGCGTTGTGCAATATATTAGGCATGTGAAAATAAGCGAATATTGAGAAAAGCATAGAGATAGCAAAAGGTGTAATGCGGCAAAGGAAAAAGTAATGTGCATGAGCGTTTGCGTCTTTTTGTAAAAGAAAAGGAAGTTGGTGTATAAGAAATAAATACATTCTAAGAAAGCGTAAATAGACAAAATGAAAAGAAGTTTGATACTTGGTGTGTAATCTGGGAAAAAATAAGGAATAAGTAATGCTGCCAATAGGATCGTCGTCACAAGGCCACATAAGTTTATAACCAATATATTACGTCTTGTCTTCCTTAAGATGGACATCTTTTCATCTGGTGAAACATCAGAGTTGCTTAAAACCTCATATATGTTTATACTATTTGCTTGGTTAAAACCTGAACCAATTGTCATAATAACCATTGAAAGAGTAAAGGCAAAACTGAAAAGGCCGACATCCTCAATGGAATAATAGTGCTTTATAATGTACCTGTCGCATCCCAAACGAATGAAATTTGTTGCCAAATGAGGGATTAAAGGTATTCCCCAGCACAACATCATTATCCAATGTTTTTTGTTTGGTACAGCTATTTTTTTACTAAACAAAAAAAAGCCCAACCCAATTGATCCAAACAGAAATATACTAAGAGATTGTGCCAAGGCGCATCCTTGCCATCCCATTAAGAAATATTTGACAAAAACGATTGATAGCGCGAGAACAACGAAAGCACTACTACAAGAAAAAAGACCGTATAAAACAATTTTTTTCTTTATTCTTAAAAAATCTAAGCAAACGTTTGAGTGTACTGTAAAAAAAGCTATTCCTATTGCCAAACATATGTATTGCCAAGGAAGATCAAATGCTTGCTGTAAACGATCTTTCAGCAGAAAAGTAACGCAAAAAAGAAAAGAGGATACAATAAGTGTAGTTGACAAAATACATGAAAAGGTATTCTTGACACCAGTTATTCCTTCCTTAAAAAAAGATATTGAAATGTACCCTTCTGTTGACATTGCCATAAAATACCCTAAAAACATCAGTATTGTGCCAAAGAGACTCCAATAACCATATTCAGTAGGCGTTATATATTTTGCTAAAAGAATTAGTAGAAAAAAGTTTATTCCCTTGTTAATAAAAGAGAATACGGTAAAAAAAGCTCCATTGCGAAGAGTTTCATTGTTGAGAACGTGCGACAATTTGGTCGTTAAGGAATACATGTACTATTTACGCCCAAAATCAAGTAACCTTATAAACCCATATTTCATAAATACTTTTCTCATTATCAAATGTAGCAAAAAGACGAAGACCTAGCGTTTCAGCATTCGCTATTTTTGCGCGAGAAAGAATGTACTGGCATTTAAAGACGGATTTAAGATTTTCCATGTTGATTTTTAAAACTTCAGCAGGATGTTTTTTTTCTTTTGTTGGCTCGTAAGACAAATCTTTATTGTATATATATCTTCTTCCGCTCCATGAATCAAAATACTCCATTGCAGTTGCGTTTTGTTTAAATTCAGGAAGCATTAGATCGTGCCAAAGAAGCTGTTGTTTGTATGGGTAAAAACTAATGTAACCGTCAATAGTATTGAATCCGTTATAGAGCAGAATTCCTGGGTGGAAACCTAAGGCGGCAACATTCTCTCCCTTATATGAAATTTTGTTTTTTATTCTATTGAATAAATCTGGTGAGTAAAATTCCTTATATGTAATATCTTCACTTCCTATAAGATGATGACGCCATGTTGGTTCCGCATCACTATAATAGGGATTTAACGGCCGTCGATCTCCCATAAATATTATTATTATCTGTAATACAGCTAAAGCGTATGCAATTCCAGAATATTTTGGTATTTTGCGGATATACAAAAGACTTGCAGAAAGGGCAATATACCAAGCCATTCGCATAATGGTGTACATCCTTGCGAACGAAACACCTGCAAGGGGAGGGATGATTTTTTTTGCTATTTGATTTATAATTTGCGCTTCTGAAAGGGCCGCTATGGTGGCTGCAAATACGCTAAAAAGGAGGCAGGCAAAAAGAATTGTGCTATATCTATTTTTTATATGTTTTTTTTTCACTAGTCTATACAGAAAAAATGCTGCCATTCCCAAAACAATCCAATCAAGCAGCCGGTTTTGCAAAGAACCTGCGTGATAATGTCCGCTAAAGAAATATGATATGAATGACGAAATAAAGGCGACAGGAGGTATTTTAAAGAAATCACGATTTAATGGCTCTGCGAGAATAAGTCTAATAAAAATAAGATGATAATTAGCAAGACCATAGCCTGCACAAAGAAATCCTAAGCCCCATAGTAAGCTCCATTTGATTTTTTTTTGCTTTATACAGTATATTATGGCCGAAATACCCCATACACCACAAATAAAAATTCCTATTCCTGATAATTCGCTAAAAAATGGGAGAAAAAACGCTCCAATAAGCCACTTTTTTTCTGTTGTCATAGCAAGTTTGTGGAAAATGATAACCGCAAATGGCATGGAAGCGAGAGCCATTTTGAAGGAACATATTGATGGCAAAAAAGCATAAGATAAAGAAATTAAGGTGACAATAATTAGATTGTATCTTTTGAAGACGAGGCGCTGTAAACAAAACATTGAAATAAAGCCGATTATAGCACAAATAATGTAATTAACGACATAACCAATATAGGTCGGTAAAAAGCAATATATAAGGTTGTAGAATGTAAAACCCTCTCTGTTAAAAAAGAGTGTCGAAATCCCATTCATTACAGGTAAGGATTTGTTGAAAGTGAAAAATAAGTGGTTCTGGTGAATGTAGCTAAAACGCGGAACGGAATCGTCTAAATTGTCATGAATTGTTACAATTGAATTTTCTCCCCAAAAAATAAATGGGAAGATGAATAGAAACGAAAAAAAGATGGTCAATCCAATTGCAGTATAAAGGTGCCGTTTTTTTTGCGGAATGTTATAAGTCCATTTTTTGTATATCGGGAGTGTGCGTATGTATAATAAAAATGAGAGAATCGCGGCTGAAAATAGAAATATGGCCGTGTCTATGACAATCCCTTTCCAAAAATCGGGATAATCTAAGTTTACTCCATAAAGCATCCCCAATACAGGAATTATGGACTCGTATAAATACGATTGTATGCTCGGAATCCATAATAAAATGTTTCCCAAAAGAAAGGATATTGATGCAATAACGAATAATCTCTTTTGTGTTATCATACAATCCATTCCGTAATATTATTTTTTTTAACTATGTACGCACGTTTCGCCAACAGAGCAATTGGATAATCCGATTTAGAGTCGGAAAAGAACGTTTCTATTTGAATGTCGGGATAATCATTTTTAAAGAATAGAACTTTGTTTTCTGCATAGCAATTTTTCCCAATTAATCGACCTGAAACTTTGTCCACATCAGTTGCAATGAGGTGGTTGATTTGTAATCTGCGACATATTTCTTTTAAGAGAAATCTTGGAGAGGCGCTTATGATACAATCTTCCGGAGTTTGCTTTTTTTTGTACCATTCTTTAATTTTTTTTTCATTGTTGTTCCAGAAAAGAACTACTAGTTCATCAATGTTTTTCAAACCTTTAAAAAAAGAAAAATAATGTGATTTTAATTGTTCTTTGCTGATGAATCTGAATATATATAAAATCAAAGAAAAGAACTGAATTGGAAGGAATCTAATTAGTCTAAAGTCTTGTTTTAGACAAAACAAGAAAAAGTCAATTGAGGAATCTCCATCATATATGGTTTTGTCAAAATCGAAAACATTCATAATAAATACAAAATACAGAAAAGCGCTACACCCAACGCAAATAGTAAAAATAATATTTTTTTGTCCTTGAAAACAACTTCAACAGGATCTCCATCCGCACTTGTTTCTATGTCGAAACTATATTGCATGCATATAAGAATTACTAGGGGAACCGTCCAAACGACTTCTTCCTTTGGGTATTCTTTAGCCCACAATGCGTAAAAAATAATTGCCATTGCCAGACAGAGATACATGAATTTGTCTAGAAAATTTATATTATACGCACTTAGAACTTTGCGTATTTGCCCCCCCCCCGCAGAAGCGCTTTCTCTTAATTCATTTCTTCTTTTGCCTAGTCCAAAATAAAAAGCCCCTGTAATGACGGTCAGTAGAAGCCACGATGAAACGTATGTACCACCAATAATTGCTCCATATATGATTCTGATAAGAAATCCAGACATAAGAATCACGATATCAATTATCGGAATATTCTTTAAACCGAAGGAATATGAAATATTGGCAACTAAATATATCCATAGGCAAATCAAAGAGGAATAAGAAATGTTTTGATTTGTGCATATGTAAGTGGAGGCGGCAATGCTTCCTAAAAGACAAATTGTTGCTAAAATATATGCGTCTTTCAGTTTTAACACTCCGCTTGCAAGGGGCCTAGTTTTCTTAATAGGATGATTGCGATCGCTTTTGATATCTTTTATATCGTTAATTATATATACGGTGGACGTCAAAAGACTAAAGACGACGAATCCCCAAATACAATTAGTCAGCCACGGGAAAGAATAAAAATCCCCTGTAAATGCAAGTGGTACAAATACTAAAATATTTTTTATATAATGTTTGATTCTTAAAAGACGAAGAAAGTTGGATAATCTTTCCATACTATTCCCCTTTTTGCTCTAAGTACGATTTGTATGCTTCAAGGAGCATGTCCATGTCATTATATTTAGGTTCCCATTCTAAATCGGCGATCGTTTCAGATATATCTAATATATATTCTTCATCGGCAATCATAAATTGTTCGGGATACATAAGAGAAAAGCCCAATTTATCAAGAAAGGCAAGTATTTTTTTTGTTACTTTTCCTGGCAAACACATTAAAATGGAATGTGAATGAATTGATGTTATGACATTCTTTAGGAGAGTCTTGACATTTGGAGGATTTAACGAGCCTAAATTATATTCTTTATTGGGAAAGCCCCTTTTAATTGCGCAAAGAATTGCAGAGACGCAATCAAAAACGGAAATCATCTGATAGTGGTTTTCTCCGTTACCGATAATTGGGACAGGCAAGTTTTTTTCCATTAATTTGAATAATTTTACAAGAATTCCCAACCGTCCTGGGCCATTTATCATTCTGGGCCTAAAAATTGTTATATTCATCCCCTTTTGTCGATATTTTTTGCAAATTTCTTCACACTCTTTCTTGCTTTGTCCGTATGGCCCGAAGGGATTTTTTGGATGATTTGTATCAACAGGAAGATATTGCGGCTTGCCATAAATCATGTCTGTTGACAACATCAGGTATTTGCGAACCCCAGCTTGGTATGCCGAGGATAATATATTTTCTGTACCGACTACATTTGTTGAGTGAAAATATTCAAACCGATTCTTTGGAACCTTCTGATGATATTGGTTCGCTGCTAAATTTATAATTAAATCATCTGCTTGAAAGTGGAGTTGCGCAAGTTGTGAAATTTGTCTTATATCAGTTTTTTTGTATTTGACATTTGCTGGATCGTGATGAACTAAATCATCCTGTAAATCACAGATAGTTACATCATTGTCTTTGACAAGTTCTTCAACGAGATAACGCCCGACAAAGCCATTTCCGCCAAATACATAAATCATGATTAACTCCTTGATATTAGAATCACTCCGAGGCAAATGACCAAGATGCCAATTATCCGAATAAAGGAAAGTGATTCAGCAAATAGAAAATACCCTAATATGGCGGAAACAACGTAACCTATGCTTAGAAATGGATAGGCGAAACTGACTTCGGCTTTCGAAAGGACACTCATCCATAAAAGAATCGATATCCCATAGCAAATCATTGCAAGCCAAAGCCATATATTTGTTATTAGAGAACCTAAATTGTGCAGCATCGCTAGTGGAGCAACCTCACCCAATTGCAGCATTCCCTTTCTAATAAGAAGCTGTGCAAAACAGTTAAGTAAAACGCTTGTAAGAATGAGAACTATTGTCATTTGGATTACTTCTATGTGATTAATATTTTCAAACCACGCCGTAGTTATTTTTGATTTTCAAATGTCGGTGAATCTCAAAGCCGTCCGCGTTCAAACCGCTAGCATCCGTATATCGTCCGACATATATTTGGTCGCCTTTATCGTCAACATCGGAACACCAAACATAATCATTGTTCCAAAGTTTCTCTCCGCTATTCACGAAAAAATTCGTAAAAAAAGCGTAGGTAAGTTCAACGGCTGAATGAAGTTGATATTTGGAGACGACCTTCTCTGCGGGCATTGCTCTTGATTCATCAAGTATATTCTTTGATACCAAAAGCCATTTTGTTTCCAAGGGCTTTGTGATGAATTTTTCATTCAAATACCAATCCTGATTATAAAAGCGAGGGCAACCCCCTAGAGAAAAAATTTTTTCCCTTATTGATTGTATCGTTATGTCTGACTCGTCCGTGAATTTGGAAGAACAAAGCAATAGGAGGTGTGACTCTTTTACTAATAGAAGGTCTTTTCCCGCGAACGGAATGATTGGCGTCTTTTGGGGAACGGAAATGGAAAAAGCATTTCCTATTCTTGACAATTCCTCGGGACCGATAAAGTTGGCTTTTAATATTTCTTTTGCTATTGAAGTTTCCATTTCAAATACTCCATGCCTTCTGCAAAGCTTGCCACATTGCCTTTTTTTTGGTACAAGTCTATCTTGTCAAATTCTTTATCTAGTAAATCAATCCGCTTGCCCCAAGTATTTTCTTCGAACCAATCTAGATTTTTCACAGCGGCCATATCCATTAGTAGGCTTGGCATTTCTTTTTTTATGACTAGAAGAAAGGTTAAAAATGCTCTGTATGAATGATAGTGTGATGCGACTAAAGTGATTCTATTCCAGTTTTTTTCTTTGGCGATTTTAATGATTTCTACAGCTTGTTCATAGGTGTTCTTGGATGTGCGTTCATGTATCAGGTGCGCTTCTGGAATACCAGAACTTAGAATAAGGGGCTTGATTTTGTTGAATGTGTAAGCTCCCGATTTTTCATCATCATAATTGCCAGAAAAACATATGATGGGCGCGATGCCCTCCTTGTATAAATGGACTGCCGTTTTATATCGAGCAAATCCATCGCCCTCTAACAGGACAATGGCGTCGCTTTTTTGCGGGCTATCGCAATCTAATAGGATGATGAATATTTCCCTGTCGGTCATTTAATGTCTTCCCAACAAATGGGTTCGCCTTTTGCTATTGAGTGTGCGGCCGTTTTTCCAACTATAGTCTTTTCGAATTTTGGGGGTATTCCTAACGCTGGACGCAAAACATCAATATCTTCCGCTCTAATAACCGAGCCTTCGGAAATGGAGTTTTTAGCGCAAAGACCGCGGCGTTGGACAAATACGGTCTCTGATTCTTCTTCAACAACTTGCTTGAATGATGTGCCCAGGGATTTTTCAAGTTCACGAATTGACCTCACCATGAACTTGAATTCGTTAGGTTCCATGGAGTGCGGATGGTCTGGGCCTTTGTCGTTCTTGTTGAGTGTGAAATGTTTTTCGATCACGCGAGCGCCTAGAGTAACAGCCCCAAGAGCGACTACAGAACCAGGTGAATGGTCGGAATATCCGGTAAGAATGTTGTACATTTTTTGATAAGACTCAATTACTCGGATATTTGCGCTTTCTATTTTTGATGGATAATTTGTAATGCATTGCATCAAAATAAGCTGATTGTTGCCTGTAGCGAGAATTGTCCTTACGGCTTCGTCAATTTCAGAAATTGTTGCATCGCCAGTTGCAAGCATCATCGGCTTTCCCTTTTTTGCAATATATTCAAGCATGGAAAGCCATGTGATGTCACCAGAACCAAGTTTTATAAATGGAACATCTAAATCACAGCATAAATCAACTGCGTCCTTATCGTAAGGAGAAGTAGAAAAATCAATCCCAACTTTCTTACAATAATCAGATATCTCTTTATGCCACTCATGGGGGAATTCTACGTCCTTGAAAACATCATATACAGAACGTCCCCAACTTCCATGTACACCATGCAAAGTCATTTTCTTAAAACCCGCATCAGAAACAATCTTCTCAGCAGTAAATGTCTGGAATTTTGCACAATCAGCACCACATTCTTTTGCAGCATCTACAAGTTTTTTCGCCTTTTCAATGCTACCATCAAAGTTAGCTCCAATTTCAGCAATAATATAAGTCGGATGATTCAATCCAATTGTTTTATTTCCGATTTTGATTTCTTCTGGGAATGAGTTCATACAACATACCTCTTTATAATTATTTTGATGCAAATATAAAATACCACGGCATAAGCATTGCTGCTGATATTTGCAGCCTCCTGCCCTCCTCTGTCTTTACAGTATATGTTCCTGCATCTAAAGACTGAGGCTTTGGCAAATCAATGTCAATTTCAAACGGCTCAAAAACAAAGTCTTTGTAACCGTGCTCTGCCAAAAAATTCCGCACTATCGGAATTGAATAAATATTGTAGTAAGTTTCCTGATACGGAACTTCTTTTCCTTTCAGCTCATAATCAGTCAACCTTATCTGATAATTAATTTTTCCTTCGTAAAACAAAGAACTCAAAGCCAGCCAATTGGGTTTTAAGTCACAAATCTTTTCCAAAGGAGATTTCCAATCCTCAAGCCATGAAAGCGATTGTAAAGACACAACACCGTCAAATTTTCCAATTAACGATTTATCAAGATTATACCAATCTCCTTTTTGCAGCGTTACACATCGCTTGGTATTTTCATCTGCAAAGTGATCGAACAGCTCAAACGCTTTTTCAACAATGTCGATGCCAAGTATCTTAAGCTCCGGATGCAATTTAGAAAGGTATACATCTGCTGCCCCCCCCCCACATCCCAAGTCAAGTATATAACCGCTTGAAATATTGCAGTTTCTTGACAAAAATTCTTCAAATGCTACGGTCATTCGTTTTGGCTCAAGAAACTGCTTGCAATGGTATTCCATCGTATGCTCTGATTCCCAATGCTCAAGCTCAAGTTTTTTGTCTATCATTACATACTCTCCCTAAAACTCTTTTATCGCTTTTGCAAGTATTTCTGCTTGTCTATCCGCTTCAGACAAGTTCCAGTAATTTGTTTTTAATTGAATCATTCTTGGCTGCAAATATTCAGCATTAGGGCACAAACCTTTTTCATATTTTTGCCAAACACCTTCGGTATTTTGCACTGTGGTCTGGAAGAATGGTTCGTTATAAGAAAGCTTCCATGCCGCATAGTAACCGTCACCACCATTTTTCTGGAATAAATCGCGGAACTTATACCAGTCTGTTTCCGGTGCATCAGTTTTAAGAACCATGGCGTAAGCCCAGTAGGAGTTGGTGCAGTTGGAAGGCGTTTTTTGAGGAGTAAGAATATCGCAACCATCTAGAATTTCGTCAAAAAGCCTTGCAACTTTTACCCTCTGATTAACAAGTTCTTCGGAACGTTCTAACTGTCCAAGTGCAACAGCGGCTTGTAGTTCGGACATTCTGTAATTGAAACCGAAAGCAACATGGCGTGAATAATTGGGATCTTGAATATCATTTCGTGAAATCTTTCCCTTAGTTGCGCTAACGCCTGCATAGCCAAGAGTATTGAATTGACGTGCTTTATTTGCTAAATCCAAATCGCGGCAAACAAGCATTCCTCCTTCACCACAGGTAAGATGCTTGCTAGCCTGAAAACTAAATGAACCGAAATCACCAAATTGGCCAACAACCTTTCCGTTATAGGTCCCTAAGAAACATTCTGCATTGTCTTCTATTAAGTAAAGATTGTGTGCTTTGCAAACCTTGATGATCTTATCATAGTCTGCAGGGAGGCCGTAAAGTGAAACGGATATTACGGCTTTTGTTTTTTTTGTGATACTTTTTTCAATGGATTCAGCACTAATGTTAAATGTTTCTTTATCCACATCTGCATATACGGGAATTGAACCGTTCTGCAAAACTGCCAATGATGTACTTGACATAGTAAGAGGAGGAACAATAACTTCATCGCCAATTGATATACCAAGTGCTGCTAGAGCGGTATGCATTGTTGCTGTGCCATTAATATGGCCAATTGCATATTCGCAGCTAATCTTTTGGGCAAAAGTTTTTTCAAGAAGATTGTTGTAATGGCTGTTTTGCGATGTTGCAAATTCACGGTCTAAAACATCAAGAACGTATTTTTTTTCTAAATCGCCTATACGAGAAATCGTTTTGTTATGCATACATTGCACTCCTCTTCACGTTTTTGTTCACATCGAGTAATTCTGGATTTTCCTTTATCAACGCTAATATGTTTTCTAAGTAAAACATTTCACCATTCGGAGATAATTCTTGGTATATTTTTTGAGCGAGTTTGAAATCTTGCTCTGTATCAATTGTCAATCGGATGTGGGAAATATTTTCTTTGTATGAAAGATTTTGATTTCTAAACATCTGCGGATTATGGTAAAAATATTGCGTCACATGTTCTTTTTCAAAATCAGTGGTGTCGGCTTCCGCAGCTCTTTTAATGGCTTCATAAGTGAACACTTCTGTATCAAGGCCCTCTGGAAATGAAGGCGGAGCGTTGTTATAAGCAAAATCTAATTTGTTTGCCAATAGTAGGTCAATAACTGAATCAATTATTTGTGGGTCCTTAAATGGGTCGTCTGCTGTAACCCGTACAATTACATCGGCATTGAATTCTGTTGCTGCGTCATAATATCGTTTCAATACATTGCTTTCGTCCCCTCGATAATATGACACGCCGTTTCTCTGGCACCAATCAACGAGTTCATCATCTATTTTACCTGTTGTTGTCGCAAGAACTATGTTGTCTATTTTTTTGCAAAAGTTTAGACGATTAATGATTTGTTCAATAAGCGGTTTCCCGTTCAAATCTTTTAACACCTTTCTCGGCAACCGTGTAGAACCGAGTCTCGCTTGAATTATTGCTGAAATCATTTTTAGATGTTTCCCACCTTAGCCCTGTTTTCTTCAATCCATTTTTGAAGTTGGGGAATGGTCATCCACTCTTTGTTATTGTCAGAGGTGTAACTAAAACCTTCAGGAACTTTAGTGCCTCCCTTGATCATTTTTTCAACAGAACCCCACTCGCAGATTTGCGGGAGAATCTTGAAGTGTTCCGCATATTCATAAGTGTTGTAGGAGTCTTCGGAGCTGATCATTGCTTCGTGAAGCTTTTCGCCAGGGCGAATTCCGATTTCTACCTGTTCGGCATTCGGGTCGACAGCCGTTGCGATATCGCAGATGTTCATGGAGGGAATCTTCTTCACGTAGATTTCGCCGCCTTCCATGTCTTCAAATGCGTGCCACACGAGCTCGACGCCCTGTTCCAGGCTAATCATGAACCGCGTCATGCGCTTGTCTGTGATGGTAAGTTTGCCACTCTTGGCAGTTTCCATAAAGAATGGGATTACGGAGCCGCGGCTGCCCATAACGTTCCCGTAGCGGACAACGGCAAATTTTGTGGACTTGCCACCAGAGTAGGAGTTTCCCGCAACAAAGAGCTTGTCGGAACAGAGCTTGGTTGCACCGTAAAGGTTTACAGGCTTGCACGCCTTGTCGGTAGAGAGGGCGACGAGTTTTTTGACGCCCTTGTCCAAACAGGCATCAATAAGGTTCATTGCTCCGTGAACATTGGTCTTGATGCACTCGAACGGGTTATATTCCGCCGTCGGGACAATCTTTGTGGCCGCCGCATGGACCACGTAGTCCACGCCGTCAAGAGCACGGTACAGGCGGTCTTTGTCGCGGACATCGCCGATAAAGAACCGCACGCGTTCGTCGCCCTGGAACTTCTTCGCCATGTTCCACTGCTTCATCTCGTCGCGGGAGTAGATGATAATCTTCTTGGGATTATACTTGGCCAGCGTCATCGGGACAAACGTATTGCCGAACGAACCCGTGCCGCCAGTTATCAAAATAGTCTTGTTAGTTAACATGCTGTCTTCCAAAGAGGGACCTTAAAGGGATTTTTACATTTAGTAATATATATATAAAACGCCCTGCCGGAACATGCGGAAACAGGAAAATGGGTGGGAATGCGCGGAAAAATGGCGTTTTATTATTGATATTGACTTCCGGGGGTGTTTTTTGTATATTTGTATCGATTTGGCCCGCCACCGGCAGAGTGCCATAAGGCTTCGGTGAGAAAGTATTGAGCGCCAAATCTATCACTTGAGACGAATCGAACATCGGGCGTCTCGCTAACGTTCCTTTAAAATTTAAGGGGCATAGGGCTGGCTTGCATATATGCTTGCCTTGAGGCTATTTGCCGCAACAAATCCATCACCGAATGGTGGTGGGTGAGTTAAACAAGTTAGTCATAGGAGATCTATCATGAATTCCTTTGAATTATATCAAGCAGCCATCCGCGTGCTGCAAGACTGCAATGCGGTCAGACAGTGTGTTTTCCACCCTGACTCGTACTATACGATTCTAGAAGACATTCCTTCTGGGATTGAAAAGGTAGAAGCAAGGGTAGCCGCGAACGCGGATGTCGAACTGGGTCGCGAGGCCCTTCACTCCTTGGTACTTGAGGTGTTCGAAACTTTGCCAGAGGAGTGCAGGGAATGTGAAAATCAAAACAAGGAGTAAAAAACGAATCGGCAGGCTAAAGCCTGCCGGTTTCTGTAATTTTTAGGCATGTTGGATAATCTATTTTGCAAACAGAAATCTTTGAATTTTTATAAAATAATGTGAATATTTGCAGAAAAATCACAAATTTGATAAAAATATTTGCTTTTTTGACAAAAATAGGTTATATTTACCTTGAAAATTAAACTCAGAAGGCGAATTATGCTTATTCAGTTTACCTGTTCGAATTATCGATCCATTAAGGATCCCGTCGTTTTTTCCATGGCCGCATCTAAGGATGATTGCATCAAAGATTCTCTCATATCTTTTGGTAAGGGGCGTTATTTGCGGGTGGCGGAAGTGTATGGGGCGAATGGATCTGGCAAGACGTCCCTGCTGGATGCTCTGTTGCTTATGTATAGGATTGTGCTGACTAGTAATACCGTTCAGCCGGGATTTTCGATTTTGAGGTATCCACATAAGCTTTCTAAGAAGAAGGCTCCGACTTCGTTTTCGGTAATTTTTGAAAAGGATGGTGTGAAGTATTCATATGGATTTAGCTATAACGAAGATGGCGTCGTGGATGAATATCTTCATTATTGGCCAGGAGTAAAGAGGGCGGTGATTTTTGAGAGAACTTCACTTATGGACTATCAATTTGCCGATTCTTTTAAGAAGGCCGGCGATAATTGCAGGGGGCGTATGAAACCCAATAAGTTGCTTCTCTCATGTGCGGCAAATGAGACTGACATTCCTCAGGTTTCTGCGGCTTTTATGTTCTTTTTGGAAAATCTTGTTTTTTTTAGAGAAAGCGAATCCTTGTTTAACTATTCAATGCACCAGCTTAAGAATAGCCCTCAGATGAAGGCAGAATTTCTCGGATTTATGAGGAACATAGGCTGTGATTTGGTTGATGTAAAAATTAAAGAAGGGCAACAAGTATTAGTTGATGATGCTGTTTCAATAACAACAACGCCACAAATGATGCAGAGCTCAATTGGGTATGAGTTAAAGTTGGTATACAAAAATTTTGAGGTGGATTATAGGGAAGAATCTTCGGGTGTCAAAAAATTATTTCAATTTGTGTGCCCTATGATGGACGCTCTTACAAATAATAGAGTGCTTATTTGTGATGAAATTGAAGCGCATTTACACCCTTCGATTGTTGCTGAAATAATCAAACGTTTTTGTCGGAATAAGGATTCAAAAAGCCAACTTATTACTGCAACCCATGACTCCGATTTATTGGATTTGAACGAGGTTCGTCGTGATCAGGTTTGGTTTACAGAATTGAATCCTAAAACGCGATCGACGGATTTGTATTCGCTTGCGGAACTCAAGAATGTTCGTAAGGATGAAAACATCAAGAAGGGGTATATTCTTGGGCGGTACGGCGCAATTCCTATGTTGAATAGTAACTTCCGGGAGAAGTGATAATGCTGCGCTTTGTGGATGAATCCTCCCGGATTGAAAATGTCCGTCCCAAAAGAATGGTTCGCTTGCCGATAAAGATAAGCGATGTCCGGAGGCATTTTGATGAAAACTTGAAGGATGTAAAGGACAAGTATAGTCTTGCACAGAATGAGCTCAAAACCAATCTTCGGTCAGCAGAAGAAATATGGCGCAGTCAGGTTGTCTTTCTCGAAAGCGCTTTGGATTTTTATATTCATGAACTAGTTAAATACGGTCTATTGAAGATTTTCAATGGAGAGTGGCCTGAAACGGATAAAAGCAAAAAGTTTAAGGTTTCATTCCCAATAATGCTGAAATTGTACAGAAATCCCGAAAATGCAGAATCATTGCTTGGTGAGGAAATTGACACGGTAAACCGGGAAAACTGTTTCCTCGGATTCGAGTATATGCAGGCGAATTTGGGTATAGTTGGACTCAAGGCTGATTCCAAGCAAAAATCATTTATTGATGGACTTTATCGTCGCAGAAATCAGATTGCGCATCAGTCTGACCGTCGGCCGAATTCTGCAGAAAAGATTCCAATCAAAGAGCAGGATGTGAAGGACTATATCGAGAAGGTTCTCGCGTTCGCAAGGTCAATAGACCGGCAAGTCAAAGAAAAGAATAGAAGATAAGTCAATAGGGTTGCCGCCCCGACCATGTTCGTCGTGGTGATTGCCTCGCCAAACACAAAGTGCGCGAGCATAAAATCATTTGTTATTTCCCGATACCACTTCCCAGTGACCGCCATTATTGGGGCCGATGTGCTTAATTAGGCCTTCTTTTTTCATCCGTGTGAAATGCCATTCTACGCCTTTATAGGATATTTGAAGTTCCTTTGCCAAATCCGTTAAGATTGCTTCGGGGTGCTGGCGGAGATAATCCAGTATTTTACCCCTAGTTTTACCCCTAGTTTTACCCCTAGTTTTGGAATCCTGCTCAATATAGTTAGGGTCGTTGACTATTGAACTGATGTCGTCAATTTTATCTGTTGTCGCATTTTGCAAGGCAATGAAATCCGTATTAGGTGAATATACTGCACCGTTCTTTTGCAGCAGCCCTATTTTATATAATGAATCAAGGACTGTATTCGCACATCCGTCGTTATTGCCTAGACAAATCTTTTGGAGCGTGATAAGCTCTTGTACAGATAGGACCGTATCTTTTAAGAAAGTTCAACGTTATGCGTTAGCGACTTGAATCGCCTGAAATAAACTTCAAAACGCTAAGGATTGCTCTTGAAGCGACTTCTCGCCGGCGGAATACGTTCAAAACTTTGGAAGGATATCCGCAAATCCTAGAATCGATTAAAGTGGATTTGACGGAGATTTCTCGGCTCTTTGAGCCCCTTTAATTATACCGAATTCGGTACATTTTTAAAGGGGCGAAATCGACGCCTTCGACGTCCGTTCAAACAAATCTTGAGTGCCATCTTGAGGGACAGGTCGCCAAATAATCTGCCCTTCGGGATGCTGTCCACTACCAATATTTCGGGTTCCGGCCACGGCCGAGCGATGAGGGTTTCTGCAACTCGATGGCGGTCATCTTGTTGAGTAATATAGATTAAAGGGGCTGCTGGGAGGGCTTTTCAAAAAAAATGTAGCGGGCCTATTGACAAAGATGCCCTGAGAAATTATATTTAGTGCACAAGTGAGTAGTTTTACTCGCGAAAACCGACTGAAGACCCGCAATTTCAAGCCTGTTTGCGGGAAGGAGTGAAAGATGAACAGGACGCAGTATCGCTTGATGGCGAAAGATGTCAAGGCCAATCCCGCTAACCTGGCCAAGTATCGCAAGATTTTCAA
>Ga0310691_10001819_pt1 | contig 30753 bp, 23 predicted proteins | sample 176DNAGHGlowgp2_FD_203887 | JGI IMG/M metagenome (GOLD analysis project Ga0310691, IMG submission 203887) | Sheep rumen microbial communities from Palmerston North, Manawatu-Wanganui, New Zealand - 1766 DNA GHGlow gp2 (v2) (version 2) | ecosystem: Host-associated > Mammals > Digestive system >... | reverse complement strand
GTACCTTTCTTAATATATATGACCTTGTGGTAGTCCATGAATGCACGGCACACCTCGATGGCTTCGTCAACGGTGCGGAATTCTCCTGTACCGTCTCGTGCTACGACGATGGTGTCTGGGTTATCGTACTTGCCTGCTGCCGAGATGGCAGAGGGGAGGGCAAATAGGGCTATTAGAGTGAAAAGTACTTTTCGGGGATTCATATAGTTACAGGATTTCTGATATTTCTTTCAAGTCGGCTACGGCCTTGAGGTTATTGATGATACTCTTGACATCTTCGCGGTCGTGAACCCTGAGTTCGATGCTTCCGTCGAAGACGCCGTCCTCACAGGTAATGGATATCTTGTGGATGTTAACGTTCATCTGCGAAGAGATAATCTGGGTGATCTCATTGAGCATACCCACGCGGTCTATGCCTCCCAAACGGATGGTGGCATCGAAATAGAGAATCTTATGCATATCCCATTTGATGTCGATGATACGGTTGCCGAAGCTGGTCTTGAGCTTGGCAGCCACAGGACAGGTGCGTTTATGGATCTCTATCTGGTTCTTGTTGTTGATATAGCCTAGAGCGTCATCGCCGGGGATGGGGTGACAGCAGCTGGCAAACTTATATTGATGTATGTTCTCCTCGCTGATATAGATGGGTTTCTTGCGGTTGAACTTCTCGGGTACGATGAAGAGATCCGACTTGGGAGCCTCTTCTTTCTTCTTCTTTCCGACGAAGGGCACATACTTGCGCCAGCCCGTGTTGTCGTCGTTCTTGTTCTTGCCGCTGAGTTCGTCAATGTCTTTCTCGCCCAGGATGACAATCTTTTCTCCCAGAGCCTGATAGAATTCCTGACGCTTGGCGTAGCCGTGGAACTCTGCCAGACGATCAGCAAGTGCAAGACTGGGTTCTTGATGGCTCTTCTCAAGGAACGCGTTGAAGATGTCTTCACCCTTGCGCTGGGTTTCGCGGTTGTCACGACGCAGAATGGCCTGTATCTTCGCTTTTGCCTTGGCCGTTGAAACGAAGTTGATCCAGGCAGGACTGACATGTTGTGACTTCGACGTCAGGATCTCCACCTGATCACCACTTTGCAGTTTATGGCTCAGTGGCACCAGCTTATGGTTGACCTTTGCTCCGATACAGTGGCTTCCAAGGAAGGTATGGATGGAGAAGGCGAAATCAAGGGCTGTACAGTCTGCAGGCAGCGTCCGGATCTCTCCCTTTGGAGTGAAAACAAAAATCTCGCTGGCAAAGAGGTTCAGCTTGATGGTGTCCAGGAAATCCATGGCATCAGGTTGGGGATCGTCGAGAATCTCCTTGATGGTATGTAGCCAGTCGTTCAGCTCGGTCTCGTCCTCTGTATATTCCTCTTCTATACCGTCTTTATATTTCCAGTGAGCGGCAAATCCCTGCTCTGCCACTTCGTCCATACGGTCTGAGCGTATCTGGACCTCTATCCATCGTCCCTGCTTCGACATCAGTGTGACATGCAGAGCCTGATAGCCGTTGGCTTTCGGGTGGGAGAGCCAGTCGCGCAGTCGGTCTGGGTGTGACTTGTAGATCTTCGAGATGGCTACGTAGATGTTAAAACACTCGTTGACTTCCTCCTCTCTGACCTTTGGAGTGAAGATGATGCGTACGGCCAGGATGTCATAGATCTCTTCGAAGGTGACATGCTTGTTCTGCATCTTGTTCCAGATGGAGTAGGGGGTCTTCACGCGTTCCTTAATCTCATACTGGATACCCATCTTCTCCAGTGAAGCCTTGATGGGAGCCGTGAACTGGTCGAAGAGCTCATGACGGGAGGCATGGGTAGACTCCAGCTTTTTCTCAATGTTTGCAAATTCGTCAGGATGCTCGAACTTGAAACTGAGGTTCTCCAGTTCAGACTTGATTTTGTTCAGTCCAAGACGGTTGGCGAGTGGGGCATAGATATAGAGCGTTTCACCTGCAATCTTGTATTGTTTGTTGGCGGGCTGGGAGTCCAGGGTGCGCATATTGTGCAGACGGTCGCAGATCTTGATGAGGATCACACGGATATCGTCGCTCATGGTCAGCAGCAGTTTCTTGAAGTTTTCTGCCTGTGCTGATGCCTGCTCACCGAAGATTCCGCCACTGATCTTTGTCAGTCCGTCTACAATCTGCGCAATCTTCGGCCCGAAGATGTTCTCGATATCCTCAACGGTATAGTCGGTGTCTTCCACCACGTCATGGAGCAGGGCCGAGCAGATACTCGTAGACCCAAGTCCAATCTCGGAGCAGGCTATCTGTGCGACGGCTATGGGATGCATGATGTAAGGCTCTCCCGAGAGCCGCCTCACTCCCTTATGGGCCTGGCGAGCAAAGTTGAAGGCTTTGGTGATGAGGTCCACCTTCTTGCGGTGGCGCGAACTCAGATAGTCATTCAACAGTTTCTGGAATGCGTCGTTGATGAGTTTATCATCAGCCTCTTCTTGTAGTTTAAGCTCTTCCTCTGCCATAACACATTGTTTTTATCTGACTCTGATCTTCTTTCCTGCCTGGATATTGTTGCCTCGCAGACCATTCAGCTTGCGGAGTTTGGCGACGGTGGTACCGTTGCGCTTGGCAATCTGAGACAAGGTCTGTCCGCGCTGGATGGTAATTGAGCTGCCTCCTCTGTTCCTTCCACGACGGGTGTTACGGGCGGCACGTCTGCTTCTGCGTCCATGCCTTTTACTATAGCTGGATTTGCTCCGTGAGAAGGTGGGTACATCATCGTTCACATCTACAACTGCTCGCTTGGTCAACAGCTCACTGACACGGTAGTTGTAGATTGAATCTTCATTGTCGATGAACTTACCGCTGTCGGCAAGTGGCAGTCTGATGGCACAGGGCTTGGTATTGCCAGGAGCGATGTCGCGGCGATATTCGGGGTTCAGTGAACGCAACAGGTCGATATTCGTGCCGATGACACCGGCAATCTGTTCCAGATGGACATCTCGGCGTACGATAATGGTGTCACTTTGTGACGGCAGGTTGGTGGTCATCGGACAGATATTGTGTTCGCAGTAGTAAGTCATGATGTAGTTGGCTGCGATGAAGGCAGGCACGTAGCCACGGGTCTCAGCAGGCAGATAGGGATAGATTCTCCAGTAGTCCTTGTCTGCGGCTGTGATGGTTTCGTCTTCCTGCGTACGTCCTGAAGCGGCACGATAGCGGCGTATAGCCTTATTGATGTTCTCTGGTCCGCAGTTGTAGGCCGCAATCACAAGGTTCCAATCGCCGAAGATCCTGTAGAGGTCGCGCAGATATCGAGCTGCAGCATATGATGACTTCACGGGGTCGCGGCGTTCGTCGACAAGTGAGTTGACTTCCAGTCCGTACTGCTTTCCTGTGCCGAGCATGAACTGCCAGAGTCCTGTGGCACCAGCCCGTGACACAGCTTTGGGGTTCAATGCAGATTCAATGATGGGCAGATATTTCAGTTCCAGGGGTAGCTGGTAGGTCTCCAGGGCCTCCTCGAAGATGGGAAGATAGAAGTTCGAGGCCCCTAGGAGATAGCTGACGGAATAGCGCAGCCGTCCACTATAACGGTCGATGAAACGCTGTACGATATCGTTATAGGCAAGCTCCATGACGGAGGGAATGCGGCTCAGACGTTCGATATATACTTCTCGTGGGTAGGTGGGATTCTCGTTCTTCATCTCACAGTCGCCGGGGGTACCAAGATAGGTCTTCGACATATAAAGGTTCAGCAGACTGTCGAGGTCGTAGGTCATGGCTTCGGGGAATTCAATGACTTCCTCGTTACCCTCCTGATCGGTGACGGCAAACTCGTCCTCACTCAGAACTTCTATATCCTCCTCATCGTCTCCTTCTTCCTCGTCCTCGTCTTCGTCTTCAACATCTTCAATATTTTCTGTCGTCGTGTTGTTGTTGACTACTTGCGCATTCACTCCAGTTATTCCTGTCAGGAACGCGGTCACGAGGATGATCATTAGTTTTTTCTTCATTCTTATCTCTATATTTTCAATGTTCAATTTTCAATGTTCAATCTTCAAAAGTTCAGACTACACTGCAGTCCCACTGATGAGGCGTCCAATGGATGATTCGACAAGTGGTTGTTAATGATTGTGGGCTCCACTCTGAGACTGAGGTCGTCGGAGATGTCGAATACCGACAGCTCTGCGTCTACATAGGCGTCTATGACAGATAGGGCATATACTCCCACCATGACAAAGAAACTCAGGTCGCGCCAGCGTCTGTACTTGTCCTTTCGCTTCTTGAAGATGTCTTTATAACGGTTCTCATTGCTGGGCGTTATAGTTGTCCCAAGATGCAGGAACTGGTTATAGCTCTGTGTGCCTGGATCATTATCCATCAGGTCGAGATAGGCCTGTGAGTAGTCCTTGTACATCGTGTTATTCCAGTTCATGGCGTAAATACAGCCGATGAATCCTCCATACACGATGGGCAGCTTCCAGTATTTGCGGTTGTAGATCTGTCCTCCGCCTGGGATGACGAGTGCCAGCCACAGGGCTCGTTTCGGATCTGGTCGCCACGTAGACCACTTGTCTACCAATTCCTTATGGATTACTGTTGTATCCACCACCAGGGAGATGCTGTCGGCAGTAAGGCTTGGCAGACTGTCAGCCTCTAACACGTCTTGTGCCATAGCCTGCCTGCTCCCTGTCAAAAGCAAAAGACAGGCGGTGATAATCATCCCTGTCCGATGGGCAATATGTTGTCTTGTCGTCTTCAAAAGCCCTTAATTCTTCATCTTGTCGAGGATATTCATCACATATTCCAGTTCGTCCTCATTGCTGAACGGAATACTGATCTTGCCCTTCCCCTGTGGGGAACAGCTCATGTGGACCTTGACCTTGAAGAGTTCTGACAGGCGGTCGCGCAGGATGCTGTATTCCAAAGGCAGAGGAGAACTGCCACCAGCAGACTTCTTAACGGTTTGGATTGTCTCCCCGTTTTTCAGCTGCTGCACCATCTCCTCAACCTTTCTGACGGAATAGTTGTTCCGTTGGATATCCTTGAAGAGCTTGAGCTGGGTCGACGGACTGTCGATAGCCAATAGTGCACGGGCATGTCCCATGTCTATATCCCTGTTTTTCAGTGCTATCTGTATTTGTGCGGGTAGTTTGAGTAGTCGCATGTAATTGGTGATCGACGTGCGACTCTTTCCCACACGGGCAGAAATCCGCTCCTGGGTCATGCCAGTGGATTCCGAAAGGTGCTGGTAGGCGAGGGCAATCTCGATGGGATTCAGGTCTTCACGCTGGATATTCTCCACCAGAGCCATCTCCATGACCTTCTCGTCTTCAGCGGTACGGATATAGGCTGGTATGGAGGTCAGCCCCGCTATGGTGGCGGCTCTCCAACGGCGTTCGCCTGCAATGATCTGGTATTCGTGGTCGCCTGTCTGACGGAGGGTGACGGGGGTGATGATGCCTATCTCACGGATGCTGGCAGCCAATTCCTGCAAGGCACTCTCATCGAATTCCCTTCGAGGCTGGTTAGGGTTCGGCGATATCATACTGAGGGCAATCTCGCTCAGGTTTGAGGAGCCTTGCACCATCACGTCACCAGTATCTATGAGGGCATCCAGTCCACGGCCCTTGCCTGTACCTATGTTGTCTAATCCACGTCCGAGTACGTTACGATCGTATTTCTTTTTAACAGCCATGTCTTAATTGTTTTTGTGGATGATTTCCCTTGCAAGGGCCAGATGGTTCTTGGCGCCAGTAGAGTCTGCGTCGTAGAGGATGACGGGCAGACCGTGACTCGGACTCTCCGAGAGCTTTACGTTACGCTGGATAACGGTCTTGAAGACCAACTCCTGGAAGTGGCGCTTCACTTCGTCGTAGATCTGGTTAGCCAGACGCAGACGGCTGTCGTACATCGTCAGCAGGAAGCCTTCGATCTCCAGTTGCGGGTTCAGCTTGTTCTTGATGATCTTGATGGTGTTCAGCAGTTTACTGATACCCTCCAGTGCAAAGTATTCACACTGCACGGGAATGATAACGGAATGAGCGGCAGTCAACGCATTCACTGTGATAAGTCCCAGCGAGGGTGAGCAGTCGATGAGAATATAGTCGTACTCCTGCTGTATCGGCTCCAGCACCTTTTTGAGGATTTTCTCCCTGTTCTCCAGGTTCAGCATCTCTATCTCTGCGCCTACCAGGTCGATGTGGCTGGGGATGATGTCCAGACCGTCGATGTCAGTGGTATAGATGGCGTCATGCACGTCTGCCTTGTTAATGATGCATTCATAAATGGAGCTCTCCACCTCAGTGATGTCGACACCCAGACCGCTCGAGGCATTCGCCTGTGGATCAGCGTCCACCACCAGGACAGTTTTCTCCAGTGTGGCCAGCGAGGCCGCAAGGTTGATGGTGGTTGTGGTCTTTCCCACACCGCCCTTTTGGTTTGCTAATGCTATGATTTTACCCATTTTCTTTCTACCTTAAAATTTGATATAAATGAGAAATTTGGGCACAAAGTTACAAAATTATTGGGAATTAGGGGTTAGGAATTAGGAATTATTTGTATCTTTGCAGTCAAATCTTGTTTTTTTTATGGAAATTAAACGACCTTTATTGCTTATTTCCAATGATGACGGCTATCAGGCAAAGGGTATCCGGTCTTTGGTGGAGATGGTGTCCGACTACGGCGACGTCATTGTCTGTGCCCCTGAAGATGCCCGTAGCGGCTTCTCCTGCGCCTTCTCGGCCACGATTCCCCTCCGACTCATCCAGCGTGAGCGTCGTGAGGGTGTCGAGGTATGGTCGTGTAACGGTACGCCTGTCGACTGTGTGAAGATGGCTCTGGCGGAAATATGTCCACGAAAACCTGATATGGTGATCGGTGGCATCAACCACGGCGACAATGCCTCTGTGAATGCACACTATAGTGGTACGATGGGAGTGGTGCTCGAGGGTTGCATGAAGTATATCCCCTCTGTGGCTTTCTCGCTGTGCGACCATCGCGACGATGCTGATTTCGAACCGCTCCGTCTGTTCATCCGTGAAGTCATGCGACGGGTGTTGCAGGATGGACTGCCCAAGGGGGTGTGCATGAATGTGAATTTCCCGTTGGTCGAGAACTATCAGGGTGTGAGGGTGTGCCGCATGTCACCTGGCTCCTGGCTACAGGAGGTCACCCGATGCCATCATCCCCGTGGTTATGACTACTGGTGGATGGTAGGCCACTATCAAAACGACGCTCCTGAGGCGACGGATACAGACCGCTGGGCGCTAGAACACGGCTATGTGGCTATCACTCCTACGCAGATCGATCTCACCGCCTACTCCGCCATGTCACAGCTGTCCGAGTGGTTCGATAGCGATCATCTGTAAACCGTAAACTGTAAACAGAAATAATGAAGTACTACCTCATAGCCGGTGAAGCCTCAGGCGATCTCCATGCGTCCCACCTGATGCGCTCGTTGAAAGAAATTGACGCCAAGGCCGATTTCCGCTTCTTTGGTGGCGATTTGATGGCGTCGGTAGGTGGTACACTGGTAAAGCACTATCGCGATCTCGCCTACATGGGCTTTATTCCTGTGCTGCTCCATTTGCCAACGATACTCCGCAACATGAAGATGTGCAAGAGCGATATCGAGGCGTGGCGGCCTGACTGCGTGATCCTCGTCGATTATCCTGGTTTCAACCTCGACATTGCCAAATATGTAAAATCTCATACAAACATTCCCATATATTATTATATCTCCCCAAAGATCTGGGCTTGGAAGGAGTACCGTATCAAGAACATTCGTCGCGATGTCGACGAGCTCTTTTCCATCCTACCCTTCGAGGTCGACTTCTTCGAGAAGAAACACCATTATCCTATTCACTACGTCGGTAACCCCACGGCCGATGAAGTCCGCGAGTTTCTTTCTTCTTTACCGCCAGCTGGCGGTAAAGAAGAGAAAATCATCGCACTGTTGGCAGGGTCGAGGAAGCAGGAGATCAAAGACAACCTCCCCACGATGTTGGCGTCCGTGAAAGGCTTAGAGAGAGACTACCGTATTGTGGTGGCAGGTGCACCGGGCATCGATCCCACCTATTACGACCAGTTCCTCCGTGGAAGTGGGGTGGAGATCGTGTTTAATGCGACCTATCCGCTGCTGTCTCAGGCTCATGCAGCCATCGTGACCAGCGGTACGGCTACCTTAGAGACCGCTTGCTTCAACGTGCCGCAGGTGGTGTGTTACAAGCTGCCCCTGCCGAAGATCGCATCTTATGTCAGGAAGCGGCTAATTAAGGTGAAGTATGTGTCTCTGGTCAACCTCATTGCCGATTGCGAGGTTGTCACAGAGATACTCGACAAGAATTATTCCGCTGCCTATATCCGTCAGGAATTAGGGCGAATCCTTGCTGGCCCAGACCGTCAGTTGATGCTCGATGGCTATGCTGAGGTGCGCCGTCGTCTGGGCGACCAGAAGGCTCCTGATAATGCTGCAAAGATGATATATACATTAATAAATAATCAACCATTATGAAAAAGGTATTTGTTTTCGCTGTGATGGCTATAGTGGCCCTCACGACAAACGCACAGAACATCCAGTTGCACTACGACTTCGGCCGTAACATCTATTCTGATGAGGAAGCAAGTCGCCAGAAGGTCACCGTCACCCTTGAACAGTTCAAGGCCGACAAGTGGGGCTCCTGGTATTACTTTGTCGATCTCGACCTCAGCCGTAAGTTCTTCAAGGGTGCCTATACCGAGATCTCGCGCGAGTTCAACCTTGCCAAGCAGTTGCCCCTCGCAGCCCATTTCGAGTATGATGGTGGTATCAACCTTGGCGGCAGTTTCCAGCAGGCAGCCCTCGCTGGTGTCGCCTATAATGGTCATAATGCCGACTTCTCGAAGACATGGTCGGTGCAGGTGCTCTACAAGCGTTTCTTCAAGAGTTATGATTACACCAGGGCATATAACAGTGCCCAACTTACGGGTGTGTGGGGCTTGAACTTCGCCGACAAGAAGTGCACCTTCTCTGGCTTCATCGATTTCTGGCGGGGCGAGAACTGGCGTCCTGGCAAAGAGAACCACGGTATGCTCGTCATCCTCTCAGAGCCACAGTTCTGGTATAACGTCACTCCGAATATCAGTTTTGGCTCCGAGGTGGAGATCAGCAACAACTTCATCTACAATACGTATAACGACAAGACGTTCTTCATCAACCCGACCCTTGCTTTCAAGTGGAACTTCTAATAAACAAGCGACATTAAAATTAATCAACGATCGTCAATATGGTAAACTTAGAACTGTCAGCAACTCGCAAGACCATCGTCGGTGTTCAGTTCCTGTTCGTAGCCTTTAGCTCGACGGTGCTGGTACCGCTGCTTGTAGGCCTTGACCCTGCTACCGCGCTCTTTACGGCAGGTATCGGTACGCTCCTTTTCCACCTCGTCACCAAGGGCGCGGTGCCCATATTCCTAGGTTCCAGTTTTGCCTTTATCGCCCCGATCCTTTCGGCTTCGGCACAGTGGGGCATGCCTGGCACTATCGCCGCTTTTGCCGGCGTGTCACTCGTCTATTTCCTTATGTCGGCCCTCATCAAGTGGCAGGGACGCAAGTTTATCAACCGTCTCTTCCCGCCTGTGGTTATCGGCCCTGTGATTATTCTCATCGGACTGTCGCTCTCTCCTGCCGCCGCCAACATGGCGAAGGAGAACTGGTTGCTGGCCTTCGTTTCGCTGATTACGTCCATCCTGGTGGTGGCCTTTGCCAAGGGTGTGGCGAAGCTTGTGCCTGTGGTCATCGGCATCGTCGTGGGCTATGTCGTGGCACTCTGCATGGGTGTCGTCGACCTCTCCGCCGTATACTCGGCACCGTGGTTTGCCCTGCCGTCGATGCTGACAGACTTCCATCTGCCTGAGTTCGCATGGGAGCCCTTCGTGTTCATGATCCCTGTGGCCATCGCCCCTGTCATCGAGCATATCGGCGATGTCTATGTGGTCAGTGCCGTAGCCGAGAAGGACTTCGTGAAGGATCCCGGCCTCCATCGCACAATGCTAGGTGACGGTCTGGCCTGTCTCTTCGCCTCCTTCGTCGGAGGTCCCCCGGTGACCACCTATTCCGAGGTGACAGGTGCCATGCAGATCACGCGTGTCACCCATCCTCAGGTCATCCGCATCGCTGCAGGCACAGCCGTTGTATTCTCCGTCATCGGCAAGCTCAGCGCCCTGCTGCAGTCGATTCCTTCGGCTGTCCTGGGCGGCATCATGCTGTTGCTCTTCGGCTCTATCGCCTCGGTGGGCATCCAGTATCTCATCCACCACAAGGTTGACTTCAGCGAGACGCGTAACATCATCATCGCCTCCGTCACGCTCACCATGGGCATCGGCGGTGCCATCATCTCCTTCGGCACCTTCTCCATGAGCGGCATCGGACTCTCTGCGCTGACGGGCGTGCTGCTCAACCTTCTGCTTCCGCAGACCAAACCAGAGAAATAATTTGCAAACCAACTTATATGATGATGACTAAAAAATTCAGAATCCTTGCGATGCTGGCCGTGGCTGGTCTCGCAGTCTTGAGTGCCTGCACTCAGAAAGCAACGGAGGTTACACTCCAAGTACAAACCAAGTACGGCATCCTCGAAGGTTTCGAGCAGGATGGCGTGAAGAAATTCCTCGGCATACCCTTCGCCCAGGCGCCCGTCGGCGACCTCCGCTGGAAGGCTCCGCAGCCCGTACAGCCTTGGGAGGGTGTGCGCGAGGCCAAGGCCTTCGGCGACGATCCCATGCAGCCTAACGTCTTCGGTGACATGAACTTCCGTGGTTCTGGCCGCAGCGAGGACTGTCTCTATCTGAACATCTGGACTACTGCCTCTACTACGGCCGATGCCCTGCCCGTGCTGATCTATTTCAATGGTGGCGGACTGATGGCCGGCTCTGGCAGTGAGCCCCGCTACGATGGTTCCTCCATTGCCAAGGAGGGTGTCATCGGTGTGACGGCCAACTATCGTGAGGGTGTGTTCGGCTTCTTCGCCCATCCGGAACTCACGGCGGCTTCCGACTATAAGGGAAGCGGCAACTTCGGCTTCCTCGACCAGGTGGCAGCCATCCAGTGGGTGAAGGAGAATATCGCTGCCTTTGGTGGCGATCCTGAGCGTATCAACATCGTCGGCGAGTCGGCTGGTTCCTTCTCCGTCTCACTGCTCATGTGCTCGCCCCTCTCCAAGAACCTCATTGCAGGCGCCTTGCTCTCATCGGGTGCCGAGGTGCTGCCCTATGAGCCCGCTACGCAGGCCGCTGCTGACTCCGCTGGCGCTGCCCTGCTCGCGAATGCCGGTATCGCAAGTCTGGCCGACGCGATGGCCCTGAACGCAGACTCGCTCCAGAAGATTCTGCCTCCCAGAGGCATGGCCAACGTGGTGCTCGACGGCTATTTCATGACAGAGAGTGCCGATGCCGTGTTCGAGAAGGGTGAGCAGGCTCAAGTGCCCCTGTTGGCAGGCTGGAACTCGCTCGAAGGACACCCCGCACAGGCGCTGCAGGGACAGGCTCCCACGCTCCAGAACTTCAAGAATGCCATGAAGGCGCAGTTCGGCGATATGACAGACGAGATTTTCGCGGCTTACGGCATTGCTACCGATGAGGACGTTCTGAGCCAGAAAGGTCTCGACCTCGCCTCTGACCTCTTCACCGGCTTCCCCACATGGAAGGTCTGCGACTATCACGCCAAGTCGGGTCTGCCCGTCTACCGCTATCACTATATGCATCCGCGTCCACAGGTGTCAGCCAAGATGGGCGACAAGGTGGGTGCTCTGGCTGGTGGTGTGCGTGAGAAGACTGCCGAAGAGAAGAAGGCCGAGGCCCAGCAGCCTGCCATTGCCCCAGGTGCTGTCCATTCTGCCGACATCGAGTACGCCATGGGAACTCTCGACACCAACGAGTACTACGACTGGCAGGACGAGGACTACGCCATCTCGAAGCTATTCCTCTCTTATTATGCCAACTTCTGTAAGACGGGCAATCCCAACGGTGAGGGCCTGCCCCAGTGGACGGCTATCACGAAGGAAAACCTCGATGCTGCACCCGTCATGAAGATCGATGTCGAGTCTGCCGAAGTCGCCTCTGCCGAGAAGGAAAACGCCTACCGCACGCTCGAGAAATTCTACAGAAGCAAGAAATAATCCAATTATAGGGTATCATGTAGAGAGGGGCAACCGCATCGGTCGCCCCTCTTTTGATTCTTTGTTACTTCAGAGGTGTTGATAATTTTCGTTATGTGCTCAAATAATCAAAACGCCCCTTTTTCAGCGTAATTCCGCCCTTTGGAGTTTCATGGCAGGAAACTCGGACTTTCCTTAGCCCAAACTCCGACTTTCATGCCATGAAACTCTAACTTTCCTTAGCCCGCCATTCGTGAGGCATTTGCAGTTGTATATGGTGTAAAATATTTTTAAAATTTTCATTACACCGTTACAGCGTTACAGTTCTACTTTATGGTTTTCCTTGTCTAACACCAACTGTCGCATATTCTTCAAGAGGTCACTGGCAAAGATGAAGTCTGTAAGGCGGGTGTTTTCGGAATGCATGATCTGGCTGCTCACGCCTTGCCACTCCTTGTGGCCCTCATAGATGAAGATAATGTTCTCACCGATACCCATCACAGAATTCATGTCGTGGGTATTGATGATGGTGGTGATATTGAATTCACGGGTGATGCCCTGCAACAGGTCGTCGATGACGAGTGAGGTCTTCGGATCGAGGCCAGAGTTGGGCTCATCGCAGAAGAGGTACTTGGGGTTGAGGGCGATGGCACGGGCGATGGCGACGCGCTTCTGCATGCCACCAGAGATCTCGCCAGGGAACTTCTCTTCGGCTCCCACGAGGTTCACACGGTCCAGGCAGTCCATAGCGCGCTTCGTGCGCTCCCGCAGCGTCATCGTCGAGAACATGTCGAGCGGGAACATGACGTTCTCAAGCACTGTCAGCGAGTCGAAGAGGGCGGCGCTCTGGAAGATCATGCCCATCTCGCGGCGCATCATCACCTTCTCGTGTTTCGACATGCCCACGAAGTCGCGACCATCGTAGAGCACCTCGCCGCTGGTGGGGTCAAGCAGGCCCACGAGGTTCTTCATTAGCACCGTCTTACCCGAGCCGCTCTGGCCGATGATGAGGTTGGTTTTGCCGTCTTCGAACACTGTGCTGATGTCTTTTAGCACCTCTTTGTCCTCAAAGCTCTTATATAGGTTTTTGACTTCTATCATGACAGCAACTGGGTTAGGAAGACATCGCTGAAGAGAATCAATACGCTGGAGGTGACAACGGCATCGGTAGAGGCCTTGCCCACGTTCACGCTGCCGCCCTCGACGGTGTAGCCGCAGAAGGCCGGCACGCTGGAGATGATGAAGGCGAAGAACTGGCTCTTGATGATAGACATCCACATGAACCAGGGCTTGAAGTCGTGCTGCAGGCCCAACGTTAGGTCGTCGGGCGGCAACACATGACCTACGTAGGCGGTGGCGTATGCGCCGAGGATGCCCGTAGCCGAGGAGAAGATCACGAGGAACGGCATGATTGTCAGCATGCCCATGATCTTCGGCAGAATGAGGTAGCTGGCGGAGTTGACACCCATGATCTCCAGTGCGTCGATCTGCTGGGTGACGCGCATCGTGCCTAGTTCTGAGGCGATGTTGGAGCCAACCTTTCCTGCAAGGATGAGGCACATGATGGAGCTGGAGAACTCGAGCAGCAGGATCTCACGCGTGGTGTAGCCAGAGACCCAGCGCGGCATCCAGGGACTCTGGATGTTCAGTTTCATCTGGATGCAGATGACCGCTCCGATGAAGAACGAGATGAGCAGGACGATGCCGATGGAGTTGACGCCCAGCTGGGCCATCTCCTTCACGTACGACTTGAAGAACATACGCATGCGCTCTGGCACCGAGAATACACGGCCCATGAGCATCAGGTAACGTCCGAGGATCAGAAGATATTTGTGTACCATGCGAAATTCTGTATGTCGCGTAAATATTTGCTGTTAAGACCACCTGCCTGGGGCACGTACATCGACACACCGTGGAACTTATCCTCCGTCATGGTGAAGTCGGTGTAGTATTTATACCAACTCTTGTTGGTCTCCCACTGTGTGGCTATCCGCTTGTCGATGACGGCACGGTCGAGTATTTCGCGCCACTTCTTATAGTCGGCCTCCGGGGCATGGGAGCGCACGAAGTCGCCCGCGTCGTAGAAGATGTTATAGACAGGGTTGAAGGATGAGTAGCCGCTGCCGTCGTAGTAATAGTGAATGGTGCCAGTCATGTCGGCATATTCGCTGTCCTGCTGCTGGCGGATGACCTCCATCACCGTGCGGGTGGCCTGGGCCACAACTTCCATCTCGCTGGTCTTCACGGCAGACAACGGCAGGTAGTTGGGGTAACGGGCACTGTAGCGGTCGAGTATCGAGGTGGTGAGAGCCTTGCGGTCGAACATGGCGGGCGCCACGGTCTCATAGGGGGCACCGTCGTCGGGGATCTCGGCAGGCGAGCCGATGACATAGTCGGTGACGTTACGCAGTTCGTAGAGTGTCTCCAGGCACATGAAGTTGCAGCAGTCAGCGAAGATGAACGTCAGTTTCGGCAGTTTCTCTAGCACTTTCCGGATGGTAGGGATGTTCAGCCAGGGACCATTGTTGCTGTAGGAGTCGTTACGACCATTGTCGACGCCATAGCCGCGGCTGTAGGCGATAGAGTCCTGTAACACCCATCCTGAGGCGTGACCCCAGAGTACGAGGCCGTAGCCATCGGTGGCGGGGTAGTGGCTGACGGCGTAGGTCAGCACCTTTTCAAAGACGTGGGGGTCGCTCGACTGCTCGTCCTTCTGGCTGATGCCCAGATCTGCGATCGACACGGAATCTGTCAGCACACCGTTCTTGATACGGGCCAGCCAAGGCAGCTCGTCTTTCATCGCACGGTCATACCATACTACAAGGTTGTCGTTTCCGTCAATCAACTTCGAACCTTCCTTTATCTCCACCAGGTCAGCGGCGGCACATGACGACAGACTGTTTTCGCCAGACATGTAGACAATCACTGTGCGGATGCTGGGTGTCTCCTCGTCATCGTCGTCCTTGCAACAGGCCGTCAGCATCAGACATAAAAGGATGGCTGAGACTGACCATAGAAGTGATAATCTTTCGATATATTGTTTCATGCTTATTCTTCTTTACGTTTACGCGTGCAAAGGTACAACAATTTTGGGGAGTTAAAGGAGAGAAAGGAGTTAAAGGGAGTTAAACGACGGTACTTTTCGCTGAAAATGAGTAACTTTGCGGTCGAAAAAGAAGAAGTTCGTATGAATCAGGAGACGAATCAGGAGACGATCAGCATGGCAGCGCAGCCGGAAGAACGGTTGGTGCTGCGTACGGAGGGTCTCATCAAAAGGTATGGGAAACGAACCGTGGTGAACGATGTAAGCTTCGATGTGAAGCAGGGTGAGATCGTGGGGCTGCTGGGGCCCAATGGTGCCGGCAAGACCACCTCGTTCTATATGACCACAGGCCTGATTGTGCCCAATGGCGGACATATCTACCTGGGCAACGAGGAGGTGACGAAGTATCCTGTGTATAAGCGGGCCCGTGCGGGTATCGGCTATTTGGCACAGGAGGCGAGCGTGTTCCGTAAGATGAGTGTCGAGGACAATATCCTTTCTGTGCTGGAGATGACAGGTAAACCGCGTGACTACCAGCTGGAGAAGTTGGAAGAGCTTATCAAGGAGTTCCGTCTGGGTAAGGTGCGTCGGAACAAGGGTGACCAACTCTCGGGCGGCGAGCGGCGTAGGACGGAGATTGCCCGTTGCCTGGCCATCGAACCGAAGTTTATCATGCTCGACGAACCTTTTGCCGGTGTGGATCCCATCGCCGTGGAGGATATCCAGCAGATCGTCTGGAAGCTGAAATACCGGAATATCGGTATCCTGATCACAGACCATAACGTGGATGAGACGCTGACCATCACCGATCGTGCCTATCTGCTGTTCGAAGGTCGTATCCTGTTCCAGGGCTCGCCTGAGGAACTGGCGGAGAACAAGATTGTACGTGAGAAATACCTCACCACTTCGTTCGTGCTGCGCAAGAAGGACTTCCAGTTGTTGGAAGAGGAACGTAAGGCCAAGGAAGAAGCGGAGATGTAGTTTACAGTTTACAGATGAAAGACTCCAAATAGTTAATTATCTATAAAAGTGGTCGTCTGTAAACCGTAAAGCGTCAGCTGTAAACAAAAAAATAACTACCTTTGCACCCCAAAAATTTGATTATATAATATAATAAGGTATATAGAAAGATGAAAATTACATTTGATTGCCCTGATAAAATCAATGGCCTGATGACGATGGTCATTGAGCCCGCAGACTATCAGGAGAAGGTTGAGAAGACTCTGAAAGACTATCGTAAGAAGGCTCAGATTCCTGGATTCCGTCCAGGTCAGGTGCCCATGGGAATGATCAAGCGCCAGTATGGCACCGCCGTGAAGGTGGAGGAAGTGAACCGCTTGATCAGTGAAAAGCTCTATGGCTATATCCAGGAGAACAAAATCCAGATGCTGGGTGAGCCCCTGCCGAACCAGGAGAAGCAGAAACCCCAGAACTTCGAGAAGGAGGGTGAGCTGGAGTTTGTGTTCGACATTGCTGTGGCTCCAGAGATGAAGGCTGAGCTGACAGATAAGGATAAGCTTACATATTATGACATCAAGGTAGACGATAAGCTCGTTGACGACCAGGTGCAGATGTACTGCTCACAGGCTGGTGAGTTCAAGGAGGCAGAGACCTTCAGCGGCAACGATACGCTGACAGGTGAACTGCGTGAGCTCGACGAGAAGGGTGGCACGAAAGACGGTGGTCTTGCCAACGAGGCTGCCATGATTATGCCTGCCTATGTCAAGGACGAGAAGCAGCGCAAGCTCTTCGACGGTGCCAAGAAGGGTGATGTCATCACCTTCAATCCCAAGAAGGCCTATCCCGACAACGATGCCGAGGTGGCTGCCCTGCTGAAGGTACAGAAGGACGACGTGAAGGATCTGGCCAGCGACTTCAGCTATCAGATCAACGAGATCCGCCACTTCCAGCCCGCAGAGCTGAACCAGGAACTCTTCGACCGTGTGTTCGGTGAGGGAACGGTGAAGGACGAGAAGGCTTTCCGCGAGAAGATCGCCGAGACCTTGAAGCCCCAGCTCGAGAGTAACAGCGACTATAAGTTCCTGATGGACATTCGTGCTTATGTGGAGAAGAAGGTGGGTGAGGTGACCTTCCCAGAGGCTCTGCTGAAGCGTGTGATGTTGCAGAACAACCAAGATAAGGGTGCCGACTACGTGGAGAAGAACTTCGAGGGTAGCATCCGTGAACTGAAGTGGCACCTGATCAAAGAGCAGCTCGTCGCTGCCAACGAGGTCAAGGTGGAGGATGCCGACCTGAAGGCTGTCGCCAAGGATGCCATCCGTCAGCAGTTCGCACAGTATGGCATGTCGAACGTGCCCGATGAGGTGCTGGAGAACTATGCCGACGAGCAGTTGAAGAAGCGTGAGAATGTGGAAAACTTCGTGGATCGTGCCGTCGACCTGAAACTCGTCGAAAAGCTTAAATCTGTCGTCAAATTGACCCGGAAAGAGGTCAGTTTGGAGGACTTTAACAAGCAGATGCAAGAAAAATAAGCATTTTTAGGAAAAAATAACCCCTTTTTTTGAGAGGTTATCGACTTTTTTATGTAACTTTGTGTCCCAAACACAAGTGAAAAAGGTCGGTAACCGCTCTTTTTTGTGGGAAAATATAACGAAAATAGTAAGATTATGAACGATAGAAACGATTTTAGAAAGTATGCAGTCCGTCATTTAGGTATGGACGGATTGACTGTCGACGAGGTGATGAAGGCTCAGGCTCAGTATCTGAATCCCTATATCCTTGAGGAGCGACAGTTGAACGTGACGCAGATGGATGTCTTTTCGCGACTGATGATGGACCGTATCATCTTCCTTGGTACACAGATCGACGACTATACGGCCAATACCTTACAGGCTCAGCTGCTGTATCTTGACTCCGTGGACTCGGGCAAAGATATTTCCATCTATATCAACTCGCCTGGCGGTAGCGTCACAGCAGGACTGGGTATCTACGACACGATGCAGTTCATCTCCAGCGATGTGGCTACCATCTGTACGGGTATGGCCGCCTCGATGGGTGCCGTCCTCCTTGTGGCTGGCACGGAGGGTAAGCGCTCGGCACTGCCCCACAGCCGTGTGATGATCCATCAGCCGCTGGGAGGTGTACAGGGACAGGCTTCGGATATCGAGATTGAGGCCAAGGAGATCCTGAAATTCAAGAAAGAACTATATACCATCATCTCTGAGCACTCGCATACACCCTACGACAAGGTGTATGCCGATTCAGACCGTAACTACTGGATGACTGCCGAGGAGGCGAAGGCCTACGGCATGATCGATACAGTGTTGAAGAAGAAATGAAAATGAAGAAGGAGTGTAGCTTCTGCGGAAGAAGTGAACGGGAGGTGAGGCTGTTGATCTCTGGTATCAATGGCTACATCTGTGAGGACTGTGCACAGCAGGCCAACCGTATCGTGCAGGAACACTTAAATGACCATGCGGCGCCTACCGGCACGAGCGTCGGAAAGGGACAGAAACTCAAGGTGCCCAAGCCAAAGGAAATCAAGGACTATCTGGACCAGTATGTCATCGGACAGAATGAGGCCAAACGCTATCTCTCTGTGGCGGTGTACAACCACTATAAGCGGTTGCAGCAGCCGAAGAGTGATGACGGTGTGGAGATTGAGAAGAGTAATATCATCATGGTGGGTTCGACAGGTACGGGAAAGACGCTTCTGGCTCGTACCATCGCCAAACTGCTCGACGTGCCTTTCACCATCTGTGATGCCACCGTCTTTACAGAGGCCGGCTATGTGGGAGAAGATGTGGAGAGTATCCTCACACGACTATTGCAGGTGGCTGATTACAATGTGGAGGCTGCCCAGCGTGGTATCGTGTTCATCGACGAGATTGACAAGATAGCCCGTAAGAGCGATAATCCATCCATCACCCGTGATGTCAGTGGCGAAGGTGTGCAACAGGGACTTCTGAAACTGTTGGAGGGTACGGTTGTGAATGTGCCGCCCAAGGGTGGACGTAAGCATCCGGATCAGGAGTATATTCATGTAGACACGCGGAACATCCTGTTTATCTGTGGTGGCGCCTTCGATGGCATCGAGCGGAAAATCGCCCAACGTATGAATACGCATGTGGTGGGATACAATTCGGTGCAGAATGTTAAGAAAATAGACAAGAAAGACCTGATGAAGTATGTGCAGCCGCAGGATCTGAAATCCTTCGGGCTCATCCCTGAGCTTATCGGACGTCTCCCTGTGCTTACCTACCTGAACCCGCTTGACAAGGCTGCGCTGGAGAAAATCCTGACGGAACCCAAGAACTCAATTGTCAAACAATATCAGAAACTGTTTGAGCTGGATGGTGTGAAGTTGGAATTCACGCCAGAAGCGTTGGAGGTTATTGTAGAAAAAGCGGTGGACTATAAGCTGGGTGCCCGTGGACTACGTTCGATCGTGGAGAATGTGATGATGGATTCGATGTTCTCTCTGCCTTCGCAGAAGGTAAAGAAATTTGATGTGACGCCAGACTATGTCCGCGAGCAACTTGCACAATCGCATTTGGAATCGTAAAGCCTAATAACTAAAGTATATGAATGAAAAGATGAATTTGACTGAAGCCCTGAAGAAGTACTTTGGATTTGATAAGTTCAAAGGCGATCAGGAGCGGATTATCCAGAACCTGCTGGACGGTAACGATACATTCGTGCTGATGCCCACTGGCGGCGGAAAGTCGCTCTGCTATCAACTGCCTTCGCTGTTGATGGAGGGTACGGCCATTGTCATCTCGCCTCTCATCGCCTTGATGAAGAACCAGGTGGACGTGATCACAAACCTCAGTGAGCACGAGGGGACTGCCCATTATCTGAACTCATCGCTCAACAAGGCGGCTATCGACCAGGTGAAAACCGATATACAGAATGGAATAACCAAACTGCTCTATGTTGCACCAGAGTCGTTGACGAAGGAGGAGAACGTGGAGTTCCTGAAGACGGTGAAGATTTCGTTTTACGCTGTCGATGAGGCCCATTGTATCTCAGAATGGGGTCACGACTTCCGTCCTGAGTATAGACGTATACGCCCCATTGTCAATGAGATCGGCAAGGCTCCTATCATCGCGCTGACGGCGACGGCAACGGACAAGGTGCGCTCAGATATCAAGAAGAACCTGGGTATGACAGATGCCAAGGAGTTCAAGAGCTCATTCAACCGTCCGAACCTCTACTATGAAGTGCGGCCGAAGACCAAGGATGTCGATAAGGATATCATCAAGTTCATCAAGCAGCATCCAGGTAAGAGTGGTATCATCTACTGTCTTTCGAGAAAAAAGGTGGAGGAGTTGGCAGCGGTGCTGAGGGCTAACGAGATCAAGGCGGCTGCCTATCATGCCGGACTCGATTCTGCTACCCGTACCCAGACTCAGGATGACTTTCTGATGGAGAATATCGATGTAATCGTGGCTACCATTGCCTTTGGCATGGGTATAGACAAGCCCGACGTGAGGTTTGTGATCCACTATGATATCCCCAAGTCGCTGGAGGGCTATTATCAGGAGACGGGAAGGGCAGGACGTGACGGAGGTGAGGGACTCTGCATCGCCTTCTATTCAAATAAGGACCTGCAGAAACTGGATAAGTTTATGGAAGGAAAGCCTGTGGCGGAGCAGGATATCGGGCGACAGCTCCTGGTAGAGACAGCTGCCTACGCTGAGACTTCCATCTGCCGACGGAAGATGCTCTTGCATTATTTCGGAGAGACTTATCCTAAGGATAACTGCGGCAACTGTGATAACTGTCTGCATCCCAAGACGGAGATCGAGGGCAAGGATCTGCTGGTGATCGCCTTGAAGGCTATCATTGACATCAAGGAGAATTTCCGTGCTGATTATGTTATCGACTTCATCACTGGCAAGGAGACTGACGAGATACTCGCCCATCACCATGAGGATTTGGAAACCTTTGGCGCAGGGGCAGACGAAGATGAGAAGATTTGGAATCCTGTCATCCGTCAGGCGCTGATTGCGGGCTATCTGCTTAAAGAGGTAGAGAACTATGGCCTGCTGAAGGTCACGCCGGCAGGTAAGAAATTTCTGAAGTCGCCTCAGTCGTTTATGATCGTCAAGGACGCAGAGTTCTCGGATGACGACGAGTCACCCGATCGTGAGGGAGGTATCAGCGCGTTGGATCCGACGCTGAGTGTCATGCTCCGTGATTTGCGTAAGAAAGTGTCGAAGCGTCTGGAACGTCCGCCATACGTGATCTTCCAGGATGTGTCGCTGGAGCAGATGGCCACCGATTATCCTATCACACTGGAAGAACTGAAGAATATCCAGGGTGTAGGCGAGGGAAAGGTGAAACAGCCGTATGCCAAGGAATTTGTCGATCTCATCAGGAACTATTGTGAGGAGAATGAGATTGAGCGTCAGGTGGATATGCGGGTGCGCACTGTTGCCAAGAAGTCGATGTTGAAAGTGAAGATCATCCAGAGCATTGACCGTCAGATAGCACTCGATGATATTGCCACAGCCCAGGGCATTGAGTTCGAAGAACTCCTTGACGAGGTGGAGGCCATCGTCTATAGCGGTACGAAACTGAATATAGACTACTTCCTTGACGAGGTTATGGACGAGGATCATGTCGATGATATCTATGATTATTTCTGCGAATCGGACACCGACCGTCTCAGTGTGGCGCAGAAGGAATTGGGTGACGAGTATTCTGAGGATGAGATTCGGCTTGTGAGAATCAAGTTCCTCTCGGAAATGGCAAACTGATTGGTTTGGAGTTTATGGTTTATAGATGATATGCTCTAACACAGTAATAAAGTTAATTTATTCTAAGAGTAATCAACTATAAACTATAAACTATCAACTATCAACAAAAAAATTGTACCTTTGCACGCAATATTTAAGAAAAAGGTAATTTTATGGCTTCATTTATTGCAGACAAAATCGTGATGGACGGCCTTACATTCGATGACGTCCTGTTGATTCCCGCTTATTCGGAAGTACTGCCCAAGACAGTAGAGTTGAAAACCCGCTTCTCTCGTAACATTGAGTTGAATGTGCCTTTTGTGACGGCTGCCATGGATACGGTGACAGAGTCGCAGATGGCTATTGCCATTGCCCGAGAAGGTGGTATCGGTGTCATCCACAAGAATATGTCTATCGAGGATCAGGCGCGTCAGGTGGCTATCGTCAAGCGTGCAGAGAATGGTATGATCTATGATCCTGTGACGATTCCTCTGGGTTCAACTGTGGCTCAGGCGCTCGACATTATGTCGGAGTATCATATTGGCGGTATCCCCGTGGTTGATGATGAGAAGCACCTCGTGGGTATTGTCACAAACCGTGACCTGCGCTTTGAGCGTCATCTGGATCGTCCCGTTGAGGAGATTATGTCGAAGGATAATCTTGTGACGACTCACCAGCAGACCGACTTGATGGCAGCTGCAGAGATTCTTCAGAAGAATAAGATCGAGAAACTGCCTGTCGTTGATAAGGACAACCGTCTGATAGGCCTGATTACGTATAAGGATATTACGAAAGCCAAGGACAAACCCATGGCTTGTAAGGATGAGAAGGGACGTCTGCGTGTGGCTGCAGGTGTTGGTGTGACTGTTGATACGCTCGATCGTATGCAGGCTCTTGTCGATGCTGGTGCTGACGCTATCGTCATTGATACGGCTCACGGCCACTCGAAGTCTGTGATTGAGAAACTCGTGGAGGCCAAGAAGTGCTTCCCCAACATCGATATCGTCGTAGGTAACGTGGCAACGGGTGAAGCTGCCAAGATGCTCATCGATAACGGTGCCGATGCCATCAAGGTGGGTATTGGCCCGGGCTCTATCTGCACGACTCGTGTGGTGGCAGGTGTGGGTGTTCCCCAACTCAGTGCCATCTATGATGTCTACAGCGTGTTGAAGGGTACAGGTATTCCTCTGATTGCTGACGGTGGACTGCGCTATTCTGGTGATATCGTGAAGGCCCTTGCTGCTGGCGGCAGCTGTGTGATGATGGGATCGCTCGTGGCTGGTACAGAGGAGAGTCCTGGCGACACCATTATTTACAATGGTCGTAAGTTCAAATCCTATCGTGGCATGGGCTCTTTGGAGGCCATGGAGCAGAAGCATGGTTCGAAGGATCGTTACTTCCAGGGCGACACGAAGGAGGTAAAGAAACTGGTGCCTGAGGGTATCGCTGGTCGTGTGCCTTACAAGGGAACGGTTCAGGAGGTGATCTATCAGATGGTAGGTGGTCTTCGTTCTGGCATGGGCTATTGTGGTGCTGCTACCATCGAGAAGCTGCATGAGGCAAAGTTCACCCGTATCACCAATGCCGGTGTAAACGAGAGTCATCCACACGATATTACCATCACCAGTGAGGCTCCCAACTATTCAAGACCTAACGATTAATTTTCATTGTGAACATTGAAGATGAAAAAGTTATTTTTTTGTGTAGCCCTGTGTTTTGGAATCCTGTCTGTAAAGGCACAGACGGATCCTGTGGTGATGATCGTCAATGGGGTGGATGTGACACGTTCTGAATTTGAATACTCTTTTAATAAGAACAATGGCGATGGTGTGATTGACAAAAAGAATGTCACGGAGTATGCCGACCTTTATGCCGTTTATAAGATGAAAGTAGCAGCGGCTCTTGACGCTAAACTCGACACATTGTCGTCCTTCCAGAATGAATTCGCTCTTTATCGCGATCAGCAGGTGCTGCCCACAATGACCACCGATGCTCAGGTGCTGGCAGAGGCCAGAAATGCCTATGACCGTACGAAGGAGATCGTTGGTACCCGTGGACTGATTCGTCCTGCCTATATCTTCCTCCGTCTGTCGACGAAGGCTACCCCTGAACAGCAGACTATTGTTAGTCAGAGGGCTGATTCTGTGTGGCAAGCCCTCAAGAATGGGGCTGACTTCGCAGAGTTGTGTAAGAAGGTGTCTCAAGACTTCCGGACTGCTGCTCGTGGTGGGGAACTGTCATGGATGGGACCCAATCAGGCCTTCCCTGAGTTTGAGGAGGCTGCTTACGCCCTCCAGCCTGGAGAGATGAGCCGTCCTGTCTTGGGCCCCGATGGTTATTATATCATTTTGATGAAGGAACGGAAGCAGTTGGAGCCTTTCGAGGAGCTGAAGGATCAGATTGTACAGTCTTTCGAACAGCAGGGCATCCGCGATGCCATTGCTCGTGAGACGGTCCGTCAGATGGTGGCCAATTCCAATGGAACTCTTACCGAACAGGAATATATGAGTCGCAGGGCAGACTCCTTAGGAGCTGTGGATAGCGACATGAAATATCTCATCCAGGAATACCACGACGGTCTTTTGGTCTATGAGGTCAGCAACCGTCAGGTGTGGGAGAAAGCCTCCAAGGATGAGGCTGCCCTCGATGCATGGTTCCGTACTCATAAGAAGGATTTCGCATGGTCAGAGCCTCGTTTCAAAGGCATCGCCTATCATGTTAAAGACAAGGCCGACGTCAAGGCGGTGAAGCGCTCTGTCAAAGGTCTGCCCTTCTCCCAGTGGGCCGATGTGTTGCGTAAGACCTTCAATCCCGATTCCATCATTCGAATTAGGGTGGAGCAGGGTGTCTTCAAACCGGGTGACAGCCGACTCGTAGACCAGAAGATATTCAAGACGGGATTCGACAAGCCGATAGAGGTGAACAAAGACTATCCCATCGATGCTGTCTATGGTAAGAAATTGAAGAAGTACCCCGAAGACTATACGGATGTCCGTGCTCAGGTTGTGGCAGCCTATCAGGATGCGTTGGAGAAAGATTGGGTGGCAACCTTGCGTCAGCGCTATCCTGTGAAGTTCTATGAGGAGAATTTGAAAACAGTAAACCAACATTGATGAAGAAGACAAGGAATCTATTATTGACCCTTATGTTGGCGCTTCCCATGGTGGGTGGCGCCTTCTCTGGAGACGGGACTGTCATCGACGAGGTGATTTGGGTTGTGGGTGACGAGGCCATCCTGATGTCTGATGTGGAGTCTGCACGCATGCAGGCTGCTATGGAGGGCACGAAGTGGAACGGCGACCCAGACTGCGTCATACCTGAGCAGATTGCTGTGCAGAAGCTATTCAAGCATCAGGCACAGATTGATAGTATTGAGGTCACGGATGCTGATGTGGCAGCAGAGGTAGAACAGTACATCAACTACTGGCTGGAGATGGTCGATGGTTCGCGTGAGCGACTGGAGGAGTACCGTCATAAGCCTCTGTCACAGATACGTAATGATCTGCGTGAGGACTTGAAGGACCGTCGGATGGTGCAGAAGATGAAGCAGAAACTTGTTGAGGATATCTCTGTCACGCCTGCTGAGGTGCGCCGTTATTTCAAGGATATGCCTCAGGATAGTCTGCCTTTCGTTCCGACGGAGGTAGAGGTTCAGATTGTCCAGCTGACCCCCAGGATAACAGTTGAGGAACTCAACCGCGTGAAGGATGAACTCCGTGGTTATACCGACCGTATCAACAAGGGTGAGACCTCCTTCCAGACACTGGCGAGACTCTATTCCGAAGATCCCGGCTCTGCCCGTCGTGGCGGTGAGATTGGCTTCTCTGGACGAGGAATGCTCGACCCTGCCTTTGCCGCTGTGGCTTTTAACCTGACTGATCCGAAGAAAGTGTCGAAGATTGTTGAGTCTGAGTTCGGCTTCCATATCATCCAACTGATCGAGAAACGTGGCGACAAGGTCAACGTCCGTCATATCCTTAAGAAACCCGTGGTTTCTGACGAGGCCGTCGAGAAGGCCTTGGGGCGTCTTGACTCTATAGCAAACGATATTCGTGCTGAGAAGTTCTCGTTCGAGGAAGCTGCTTCGCTCATCTCTGACGATAAGGATACCCGTAACAATAAGGGTCTGATGTCGAATAGCGATATGCAGACGGGTCGTATCACTTCCCGTTTCCAGATGCAGGATCTCCCACCGGAAGTGGCCAAGGTGGTTGACACGATGCAGGTGGGACAGGTGTCGCGGGCTTTCAGTATGATTAACCAGCGTGGAAAGACGGTGTGTGTGGTGGCCAAACTGAAGAACCGTATCGATGGCCATAAAGCCTCTATCTCCGAAGATTTCCAGACACTGAAGGATGTCGTGCTCCAGCGTCGCCAGAATGAGCGTGTCCACCAGTGGGTCGTCGACAAGATCAAGAGCGTATACACCCGTCTGAATGAAAACTACAAGGATTGCAAGTTCGAATACGAGGGCTGGATTAAGTAGAGGTGAGTAGTAAGAGGTGAGTAGTGAGAAAGTCTTTCCTATATGTGTTGGGCCTATTGTGTATGCTGGTGTGTTACACCAGCCTTGACGCCTTTGCCCAAAAAGGGAAGACCAGGCGCCCTGCCCGCAGGGCCAAGACCCAAGACACCCGCGTCTATCTCGTCCACGCCGATGTGCTCCATTACGATCAGAGACTGAATGCCGATGCCACCATCCTCAACGGGAAGGTGCACTTCACCCATCAAGGGGCCCGTCTTTATTGTGACAGCGCCTATTTCTACGAGGCCAGCAACTCTTTTGAGGCCTTCGGTCATGTGCGGATGTATCAGGGCGACACACTTTCGCTGGTCAGTGACTATGCTTACTATGACGGCAATGAGCAGATGGCCAGGGCTCGGTATAACGTCGTACTGAAGCATCGCAAAACCACACTCTATACCGATAGTCTCGACTTTGACCGTATCTACGATAATGCCTACTTCTTTGAGGGCGGCAAAATGATCGACGGCAAGACCACGCTCACCTCCGACTGGGGTGAGTACAATACGAAGACGAAGATGTCGGTGTTCAACTACGATGTGAAGATGAAGAACCCCGATTTCTTCCTCACCACCGATACCCTCTATTACGACACCCACAACTCTATGGCCCACATCGTGGGTCCCTCAGATATCACCTCTGGTGAAAGTCATATCTACTCTGAACAGGGGTATTACGACACGAAGCTTGAGCGTGCCCGTCTCATGAACCGCTCTGTACTCAACAACAATGGCAAGATGCTTGTGGGCGATAGTGTCTATTACGACAGCAAGATGGGCTTCAGCCAGGCATTCTTCAATGTTGTCTATGTCGATTCCCTCAACCGTAATAAGTTGACGGGCAACTACGGCGAGTATTATGAGAACACGGGCTTTGCCCTGTGTACAGATAGTGCTGTGGCCATCGATTACTCCCAGGGAGACTCTCTTTTCATGCATGCCGACACGTTCAAGATTGTGACCTTCAACATCGATACCGACTCTATGTACCGTAAGGTACATGCCTTCCATCGTGTGCGGGCCTTCCGACCTGACGTGCAGGCGGTTTGCGACTCCTTGGTCTACAACTCGCTTGACTCCTGCATGACGCTCTATCATGATCCCATCATGTGGAATAACGGCCAGCAGCTGGTGGGCGATGTGGTCCATGTCTATCTGCGTGATTCGGTTATCGACCATGCTCATATCGTTGGCAATGCCTTCTCCATCCAGCAGTTGAAGAGCGATACGGCTTGTTATAACCAACTCTCATCACGGGAGATGTTTGCCTATTTCGTTGAGGGTAAGATCCGCGAGGGAAAGGCGAAGGACAATGTCTTGATTGGTTATTTCTTTGAGGAGGGCGACAGCGTGCCTATCATCTACAACTATCAGGAGACCTCGGAGCTCAGGATGTTCTTCAAGGACCGGAAGGTGGAACGTGTGTGGACTCCTAAGACAAAGGGCACCATGTATCCCCTCAATCAGATTCCTCTTGAGCGCAGGCGTCTGCCTGGTTTTATGTGGTATGATTATATCCGCCCCATTAATCGCTATGATATCTTCAACTGGCGAGGAAAGAATGGCGAAAATGGTAATCATTTATAAACTGTAACAAGAATGTCCGACATCATCCACCTCCTTCCCGATAGCGTAGCCAACCAGATTGCGGCTGGCGAGGTGATCCAGCGTCCTGCATCAGTCATCAAGGAACTGGTGGAAAATGCCGTCGATGCAGGTGCCACGACCATCCATGTGATTGTCGTCGACGCAGGACGCACCTCTATCCAGGTTATCGACGATGGCAAGGGTATGTCAGAGACCGATGCCCGTCTATCCTTCGAGCGTCATGCCACATCGAAGATCCGTCAGGCCGATGACCTCTTTGCCCTCCACACCATGGGCTTCCGTGGTGAGGCTTTGGCTTCGATAGCAGCCGTGGCACAGGTTGAACTTCTGACGCGTCGTGCCGAAGATGAGATTGGAACTTGCTTGCGCATCGCTGCTTCGAAGGTGGTATCGCAGGAACCAGCCTCCTGTCCTGTGGGCAGTACATTCAAGGTGGAGAATCTTTTCTATAATGTTCCTGCCCGAAGGAAGTTCCTCAAGTCGAACACTACGGAACTCAGTAATATCCTTCAGGCATTCGAGCGTATCGTACTGGTTTATCCCGATATTCACTTTATCCTCCATCACAACGGCGCGGAACTGCAGAACCTCAAGCCGTCCAGCCTGCGTCAGCGTATCGCAGATGTCTATGGCCGACAGTTCAGCCAGGAACTGTTGCCTGTAGAGGTACAGACAACACTCTGCAGCATCTCTGGCTTTGTGGGAAAGCCAGAGTCTGCCCGTAAGAAGAGTGGTCACGACTTCTTCTTTGTCAATGGCCGATACATGCGCCATCCTTATTTCCACAAGGCGGTGATGAATGCCTACGACCGTATGATCCCTGAGGGCATGCAGGTACCTTATTTCTTATATATAGAGGTGAACCCCTCAGAGGTCGATGTCAACATCCATCCCACGAAGACCGAGATCAAGTTTGAGAACGAACAGGCCATCTGGCAGGTGCTGACGGCGACGGTTCGTGATGCTCTGGGACGTTTCTGCGAGGTGCCGGCCATCGATTTCGACACGCAAGGTAAGCCTGATATCCCCGTCTTCGACCCCTCCCGTGGGGCCATCACGGCTCCCCGTGTCAACTATAATCCCGACTATAACCCCTTCCGCTCCCACAGCGATTCTCATAAGGATGTCGTGCCCTCTAACTGGGAACAGCTCTACGATATTGCCGCCACTCCTCGTGAGGAAGATCAGTCGTTATTCCCTGCCTCCGAAGGTAATCTCACTCATTCCTCCTCCCTCCTCTCTCCTCGAGATAATACCGACCTCTCCACCCTTCATTATCAGTACAAGGGCCGCTACATCATGACTGCTGTCAAGTCTGGTCTTATGGTGATCGACCAGCATCGGGCTGATGTCCGCATCCGTTATGAACGCTATATGGAGCAGTTGGAGCATCACACCGCCACGTCGCAGCAGGTGCTCTTCCCAGAGACGGTGCAGTTCTCACCCGCAGAGTCGGTCCTCATGGAGAAGATGCTGCCCAGCCTCGCTGCCATCGGCTTCGACCTCTCCGACCTTGGAGGCCACACCTATGCTATCAATGGTGTTCCTGCTGGCTTCGAGGGTGTCAACCCCATTACCTTCCTTCAGCAGGTGCTCTCCGAATCAGACTCTGCCTCAGACATATCTCCCTCGTCCCTCCTCACTCCTCCCTCCTCGAAAATTGCCTACCGCCTTGCCCAGAGCGTTGCCATCCCCTATGGTCAGGTGCTCAGCAACGACGAGATGGAACAATTGGTTAACGAACTCTTTGCCTGTGCAAACGTGAACTACACACCTGGTGGTAAAGCCATTCTGGCTATCCTTCCACAGGCAGATATCGACCGACTATTGGATGGAAAGGGTTAACGTTTGTTAAGCGATAGCAAATTCTTTGCTCTTCGCTCTTCACTCTTCACTTTTTGTTGTACCTTTGCACCTGCAATCGAGAAAGGGCGCTTAGCTCAGCTGGTTTAGAGCATCTGCCTTACAAGCAGAGGGTCGGCGGTTCGAATCCGTCAGCGCCCACCCTTGTTAAACGTTAAGTCAAACCTATCTAAAACTACAACAAGATGAAAAATTTATGTGTTCAAGCATTTATTGCCATGAGTGGCATGATGTGTATCTCCGGTTGTACCGGTGAAGTCGTTAGTGAGTCTGCCGTGTCTGAACCCGCAGGAGTATTGCGAGTCATGACGCGTAGTGGCGATGAGGGTACCACACCATTGTCTGGCGCCTCAGTCTATCTCTTCAACAGCAGCGGTGCGTGCGTTTCCATCCTTTCGTCAGAGACGACAGGTGCCTATGCGTCTGCCAAGCTTCCCGCTGGTACTTACACCCTCTATGCATGGGGAGGCGACGGTTTGTCTGGTCTTGTGCTGCCCACTCAAGCGCAAGCCTCGTCGTCTTATGCTTTGACATTGGCAGAGAACCAGTCATTAGGCGACCTGCTGATGAAGGAGGAAACGGTCACGCTTGCCGATGGCGACAACGAGACAGTCGATATGACGCTTGAGCGAAAGGTGATTGAGATTTCGTCTGTGACAATCAGTCAGGTGCCTGAAGATATTACAGGCGTCCAGGTGTCGGTGGCTCCCCTCTATGGTCAGGTGCAGCTCAATGGCGAGTATGTGGCGTCCAGCACAGTCCCTTGCGTCATCACTTTGACGTCTCAGGGCTCAGGCACATGGGCTGCCACACCCCAGCTCATCACCTTCCCCTCGAAGTCGAAGCCTGTCATCACCATCACCTTCACAGCCGAAGGCGCTGACCCCCGCTCTTATTCGTACACCGCTAATGAGGCGTTGGAGGC
>Ga0310691_10001818_pt1 | contig 30766 bp, 28 predicted proteins | sample 176DNAGHGlowgp2_FD_203887 | JGI IMG/M metagenome (GOLD analysis project Ga0310691, IMG submission 203887) | Sheep rumen microbial communities from Palmerston North, Manawatu-Wanganui, New Zealand - 1766 DNA GHGlow gp2 (v2) (version 2) | ecosystem: Host-associated > Mammals > Digestive system >... | reverse complement strand
ACCCCCTGTAACCACCTATGTTTGCCATGATAAGTTTGCCATTAGTAAGTTTTATTTGCAAGGTTGTTGTCGCGGATGGTATTTGTGAAGTCGCGAAATGTATTTTCGTGGAGTATAATCAGGTTATAAGAATATGGGGAGGTCAATATTATGAGCATTAAGAAGATATTGTCTTTTTGTATGACGGCTGTGATGACCGGCGGAATGATCGGCGGAACGATTGGTCCGAATGTGCTGGCGGCTGTCGATGGGATTGAGATAAACGATATTAATTTCCCGGATTATAATTTCATGTCATATGTTCTGTTAGAGATCGATGATGGCGACGGGGTACTGAGCAAATCAGAGATTAAATCCGCAGATTGGATCTCCGTAGATAAACTCGGGATCAAAAGTCTTAAGGGTATTGAGTTCTTTACTTACCTTGAGGGGCTTACCTGTGATGGTAATGAACTGACGACCCTTGATCTGAGCAAGAATAAGAAGCTTAATTACCTCTTATGTAAGAATAATCAGATCACGGAACTTAAGATCGGAAAGTGCAAAGAGCTGGCCAATCTTGATTGCCGGGGCAACAAGTTAGAGAAGATAGATATCTCGAATAATCCTTACCTGGTTTACTTGACTGAGGAGACAGGTCACAATAAGACCGAGAAGAATGGCGTGATCAAACATACCTCCAATTACATCGATAGTGATCTGGCATACGATAAGGGCGTAAAGATCATTAAGAGCAACTGTACGCTTGACGGCTGGCATCATATGGGGTGGGGAATGTACAATGTCCACTTCTACTACAAGTCAGGCAAGCGTATAAAGGGCTGGAAGAAGTTCAACGGCAAGTGGTATTACTTTAATAAGTATGGCTTCGCGGAGCCGGGAGTATCTAAGATCTCCAAGAAGTACTACTTGTTCGACAAGAACGGCGTAATGCTCAAGTCCGGCTGGAAGACAGATCCCTTGAACGGCAACAAGTATTACCTCAAGAAGAGCGGTGTTGCTTACACCAAGAAGTGGGTGAAGAAGTCCGGAAAGTGGTATTACTTCGGAAGCAACGGCAAGATGCTGAAGAGCTGCTCAAAGAAGATCGGCAAGAAGACTTATAAGTTCGATAAGAAAGGGGTTTGCAAGAACCCGTGAGGTTGGTTGATTTTGGTTTTGTTTACTGCCCCCGCTTGGGGGCAGTTTTTGTGTCTTTAGCAGGGTAAAGGGAAAATATGGATTTTTCCGATTTTCGTATTTTTTGTTCGTTTTTTTTGGCGTTTTTGTTGGTATGATCGCCCCATGGAAAACTTAAAAGAACATGAATTATTGATCAGTTACTATGAGAAAAGGATCGCCGAATTACCGCACGGGCACTTCGGTATATACCGTACGCGTCCGGTCGTGTATGTTACATATGATCCATTAGATGGCAGTATTAATGCGTATAACAAGAAGAGGCTTTATACAGATACAGCGAATGGAGAATGTTATGCTGTATTGATCAGTGAATACCAGGACCTCTGCAATAAATTGAACGCACTGACTGAAGAATGGAATCTGATATGTAAATGTGCACCCCGCAAACTTAAGTATCCTCTTAAGAAAACAGCACGTTCCATCTTCACTTCGGAGTTTTTTGACAGTGCTGCCGAAGGGGCAAATCCGGTCCCGATAGAACATCCGATCGAATACAAAGGTCACCTGCTCCGTTCCAAGAATGAGATGCTCGGGTGCATTATCCTTGAAAAGTTTGGCTATGAATACAAGATCGAGATAGCGGTAGGGAACGATCCGTTTGGCATGCTATATCCCGACATTACTTTTAAGGTGCCTGAACAGGAGCGTTGTATCGGCATCGAGATAAACGGCGCGCTTGACAGGATCAAATATGCAAACAGATCAGTCAACCGCCACAAAAGCTATCTTGATCTGGGACTCAGGATCAGCAAAGACATTATATTTGTTGATATAGCTGATGCAAGTTCATTCTATGCAGATGTATTTGAGACTCAGGTTAAGCTTGCCGTGATGGCGGGGATTGATGATATTGTTTTTCCCCCGGGATTCATCAGCGGGTGGAAGGAGTGATGTGACCGCGTGAAGATTCTCTATTTTTCTGTACGGCAGGCGGTCTCGTGCGCGAAAATGGAGAATTCAGTTGATAATTCTCTATTTTTTTGCACGACAAGTTCCTTCGTGCACGATATTAGAGAATTATTGCCACGCCATGGCATTACACCCCTCCAACCCCCTCATATTTGAAAAACTTGCGCCTTCGCATTATAATCAATTGGTTACTTATTAAACAAACGGAGGCTTATCATGTCTGACAGTAAGAAATTTTACATCACGACCCCGATCTACTATCCGTCGGGGAACCCGCACATCGGTCATTGCTATACTACGCTCGCTTGCGACTGCGTATCCAGGATGAAGCGAATGCAGGGGTATGATGTAATGTTCCTGACGGGAACTGATGAGCACGGACAGAAGATAGAGAAGAAGGCTCAGGAAGAGGGCGTCACTCCCAAGGAGTATGTCGACGGCATAGTTGCTAATTTTAAGAAGCTTTGGGAGAGGCTCGGGATCACTTATGACAGGTTCATCAGGACAACCGACGACTATCATGTTAAGGCTGTTCAGAATATCTTTAAGGAGCTCTATGACAGGGGCTACATCTACAAGAGCGAGTATAAGGGCAAGTATTGCACACCGTGTGAGTCTTTCTGGACCGAGAGCCAGCTGGTGGACGGCAAGTGTCCCGACTGCGGAAGAGATGTAACCGATGCATCAGAGGAGGCATACTTCTTCAAGCTGTCTGAGTTTGGACCCCGGCTCAAGGAGCTGCTGCTTGACGAGGAGAAGAACTTCCTTAATCCGAAGACCAGGGTCAATGAGATGATCAGCAACTTTATCGACCCGGGACTTCAGGATCTTTGTGTGTCGAGGACGAGCTTTAAGTGGGGCATACCGGTTACTTTCGACGAGAAGCACGTTGTGTACGTGTGGGTCGACGCGCTGTCGAACTATATTACGGCGCTTGGATTTATGAACGATGCATATGATGATTTTGACAAGTATTGGCCGGCTGACATTCATGTCATGGCTAAGGAGATCGTAAGGTTCCATTCGCTGATCTGGCCGGCGATCCTGATGGCGCTGGATGTACCGTTGCCGAAGAAGATCTACGGACACGGGTGGATCACTTTCGGCGGGGGCAAGATGAGCAAGTCGTCGGGCAATGTCATCGATCCGTTCATTCTGGCTGACAGGTATGGTGTTGATGCACTGAGGTATCACCTGCTGAGAGAGATGCCTTACGGTTCCGACTGTCCTTACAACAATGAGATGATGTTCAACAGGATCAATTCCGATCTGGCTAATGACCTGGGTAATCTGGTGTCGAGGACTGTGGCGATGGCCATCAAGTATTTCGACGGGACGCTTCCTGCAGATAAGGAATTTACTGAAGCCGATGACGACCTGCTCGCACAGCTCGACGGACTCCCCGCTTTTGTTGAGGAGAATTACGAGAGCTTCCACATTGCAGATGCGCTGGAGAGGATCTTCAGAGTCATCGCCAGGGCAAACAAATATATTGACGAGAACGAGCCTTGGGTACTGGCTAAGGACGATGCGAAGAAGCCGAGGCTGGCAGCAGTTCTTTATAACCTGCTGGATGCAATCAGGAGATGCACGATACTTCTGTCACCTGCAATGCCTAACACCGCACCTGCGATCTATGAGCAGATCGGCGCTTCGGATGCGAACACAAAGTGGGAAGATGCATCGGTTAAGCACGGTCTTCCTGCTGACGTTACAGTCAAGAAGGGTCCCGTACTCTTCCCGAGGATCGATGTTGAGAAAGAACTTGCTGAGCTGGATGCAATGAGTGCTCCTAAGCGAGAGCTTCCGGAGGAGCCGCTGAAGGAACTGACTAAGTTTGATAATTTCGCAGCGCTGGATCTGAGGGCTGTTAAGGTGTTGAAGTGCGAGAAGGTTCCTAAGTCGGATAAGCTCCTGAAGTTCATCGTTGATGACGGTTTCGGCGAGAGACAGGTACTGTCCGGCATCGCCAAGTACTATAAGCCTGAGGACCTGATCGGCAAGACTCTTGCAATGATTGTTAACCTGGAGCCCAGGAAGATGATGGGTCTGGAGTCCAACGGGATGATCATGTCCGTCAGAGACGGTGATAAGTTCAGAGTCGTTGAGTTTGCTGACGATATCAAGCCCGGCGCTGATATCTCCTGATAACAGGCGGCGGTAACAGGTACCAGGATGAGAGAAGCTAAGCATTACCGTGGAACTGCCGGATTCTTCGACACGCATGCGCATCTGTATGATCACAGGTTCGAAGAGGAGGGCAGGACTCCCGATGATGTCCTGCTCGCAGCTTCGGAGGCGGGCGTTACGAGGATCCTGATCCCGGCTGATAATATAGCGACTTCAAGACAGGCCGTGGATTACCGTAATGCCAACGACGGTAAGCACGGCGTGTCTTTATTTGCGTCCGTAGGCATTCATCCTCACGAGGCGTCAACATATTCCCCTGAAGCTGAAGAGGAGCTTGTCAGGTTCCTGGACAAGGAGACCAGGCAGAATAACGGCATTATGGCCTTGGGTGAGATCGGCCTTGACTACTACTATGATCTCTCGCCCCGCGACGTGCAGCGGGAAGTGTTCCGTAAGCAGCTGGTGCTTGCTAAGGAGATGGATATTCCGATAATACTCCATGAACGTGATGCGACGGGGGACTGCCTTGATATATTGAGAGACTTTTATAAGCGCGGAGCGCTGCGCGCCAACCCCGGCGTGTGCCACTGCTGTTCCATGTCCCCGGAGGCGGCAGAAGAGATGGTCAGGATGGGATTCTATATTGGCGTTGACGGGCCTCTGACGTTCAAGAACAACAAGAAGACTCCCGAGGTCGTAAAACGTGTCCCCATTGACAGGATAGTCATAGAGACAGATTCCCCTTACCTTACTCCCGAGCCTAACAGGGGGATGAGGAACGAGCCGGAATTCGTTCCATACGTGGCATTAAAACTCGCAGAGATACTTAAGTCCGATATATCGGACATCTGCCGCATCACCACTCAAAACGGCATCGCATTGTACGGGCTGATGGGTTAAAATAGATAAAAATGACTGAGGTACTTTATGAGTAAGCGTGACTTTATACTTTTGATCGTAACCGTGTTGCTGGTAGGCATCCTGATTTTCTGTTTTGTCTATGACAGGACGGGCGCACTGATCAACAGGACGAATCCGTATGAGTTTGCGGAAGACGATAACCTGAAGATCATCGCGACCGAGAAGAAGGGTTTCCTGTTCAGGCGCGTGTACTACGAGGTGAAGATGGAGGTCAAGGACGGATCCTGGGAGCAGTACTATGCGATGTTCAAGGACATGTACAACGCGCCCGGTGAGATGATGTCCGATGTCCAGTACAAGGATTACGAGGCGAAGTCACTTGCCACTGCGAAGCTCAGGCCTGTGCCGGCATCCGGTTCCGTTGTGTGGCTCAGCGGGCTCGAATATGATGATCATGCACTTATCTACATCTGCGATAAGGAAGCTGACGGCAAGGCGTACTTCTATATCTACTACAGCCGCAAATAAGGATAGACAGGACGGTCACTCATGGCTATTAAAGACGATTACAAAAAACTCTCGGAACTGGAAGTTGATGAGAAGGTATTCTCACGCCCGCTCCTCGTGCTGTCTTTTACAGAGAAGGCACAGAAGAACGGCGGTTCCTACGTTGACGTCAAGGTTACTGACGGATACGACAAGCACGATATCAAGATGTTCAATACGGCAGCATCCGAGATCACGGGCAAAGGCATCTCTGACGGCGTTGTTGCCGACTGCGACATTACTGTTCAGGCCTTCAACAACGGCAAGAGCTTAAGGCTCGATGACATAAGGCCCACGGCGAAGGCTGCCAGGCCGGTGGATTTCCTGGTGACGGCGCCCATAGACGTTGACGTTTCTTTCGATAAGATGGTGGGTCACCTGAAGTCACTTACCACTACGGAGGGAGAGTATACTTCCATAACGGGGCTCGCGGCCGAGCTGCTCGAAGAGAACAGGGAAGCTTTCGTTTTCTCGGGGGCGGCCAAGGGCATGCACCACGACATCATCGGCGGACTTGTGTATCACACATACAGGATGTTCGCTTCGGCGACGCTTCTGTGCCAGATCTATAAGTCACTTGATGCGAAGATACTGCTGTCGGCAGTAGCGCTCCACGACATCGCCAAGATCAGGGAGATGAAGACGTCAACGGCCGGAGATATCACATATACGACTGAGGGACAGCTCATGGGACACCTTTACATGGGTGCGGAGATGATCCACGACGTGGCGGTGAAGAACCCGGGCAAGTACGACCCCGAGAAGGTAATGCTCCTCAAGCACATGATACTGTCGCACCATCTGAATCCCGAGTGGGGAGCGGTGAAGGGCCCTGCAACGGCTGAGGCACAGATGCTCCACTACATCGACCAGATCGATGCGAAGATGTATGTCTTTGAGAACAGGTTTAATGATCTGAAGCCGGGCGAACTGACAGACAAGGTTCCCTACGGCCTGGAGAATTTCGTTTACAAACCCTTGAGATGAATATGCTTGAGCTCGTAGTTGAGGTTGTTCAGGGTATCCTCTGAGAACGTCTCTGCGACGCCGCGGATCTCCTTCTCCATGAGGAAGAACGCCTCTACGATCTTCGGATCGAAATGCGTTCCCGAACCTTCACGGATTATCTTCAATGCCTCATCGATCGTGAACGGAGGCTTATAGATCCTCTTGGACACCAGTGCATCGAATACGTCAGCAACGGCAAGCGCCCTTGCTGACAGCGGGATCTCTTCGCCCTTGAGTCCGTGAGGATAGCCCTGGCCGTTCCATTTCTCATGGTGGAATTCCGCCAGGTTCTTAGCTTCGTTCAGGTAGCCTGAGTCAGGCACGTTCTTCATTGCTTTCTGGATCATGCGGCTGCCGGCCATGGCGTGGGTCTTCATGATCTCATACTCATCGTCATCGAGCCTGCCGGGCTTGTTGAGGATCGCGTCAGGGACCTCGATCTTGCCGATGTCATGAAGAGGCGCAGCGCTTACTACGTCCTGGATGAACGTGTCGGTGATCTGATCGGAGTAATATCCCAGCTGCCTTAATCCCTTCAGGACGAGACCTGCATACGCAGCCGTTTTACGAATGTGGAATCCCGTATTCTCGTCCCTGCTCTCCACAACGTCTGCGAGCACCAGGATCAGGCCGCTCTGCATCTTGGAGATCGTCTCCGTCTTGCTCTGGATATCGGTTACATAATGAACATTGTCTTCGCTCGTCTTCACGAAAGAATGATACAGATTCTCGATCTCATCTCCCGTCCTGATGCCCAGGTGCTTCAGCCTGTCAACGCTCTCCTCAAGAGATTCCTCGTCCTGGTAGGAGAAATGAGCGGTGCTTACCGCCATGGAGTTAACCGGCATTATGATGTTGTAGTGAGCGAGCCACAGACCGACCGTCAGGATCAGGATGAATACGCCCAGGAAGAGCGATATCTCCCTTGCCAGGAAGCCGTAGCACTCGGTCGTCAGCTGCTCCATGGATATGTCCGCGCAGGCGTAGCATACGCATTCGCCCTTCTCATTATAGACAGGGTTGCAGACCGTAAGAAGCCATCCGTAGGAGTCATCCGTGATCATGGTATCGATCTTCTCGCCCTTCAGGAGTTCCTGCTTGTGAGGAAGGAAGCCTTCATCATATTCGAGCACGTCGCCAAACTTGTCAGCTGCGGCTTCCTCAGTATCGATATCGAATACCACGTGGCAGCCGTCCTCGCGGAAAGCGTAGACATAGAGGAACTGGATGTCCGTGGAGGAGTTGAGGATGGTGGAGAAGATCTCTTCCGCCTCGTCATATCCTTCGGCTTCGTGGCCCCTGGCGATGTAGTCGTCTATCTTATCTGCATCAAGGACGTTAACTACCGTCCCCGTGACATCAAGACCGATCCTCTCGATCTTGTCCGTGATGCTCTGCTTATAGAGGATGTAACCGATCGTCGTGGCGGTGATAGCGATGATGAGCAGGGCTGCCGAGATGAGGACGGTCATCTTCGTTCTAAGGGATGCCACACCGGTAACGACCTTACGGACTTCCGACTTGATGTTGATCGCCAGAGGTTCCTGGCGCCATCCGTAGAGCCTCAGGCTGCGCTTGAAGTCGTCGGGCAGGACCTTCCTCAGGATCGCTATGATGCTGATGGTGATCGTCTTGTCCAGGAGGTCAGTAAGCACGTCAGCCGAGAACTGCGACATGAACTCGCTCATTCCCGTGGTGTCGTGGATATACTGTGCGAAGTTCGAAGTGATGCCGACTGATGCGAATCCGTACAGGAACCACGTCAGGATGGATCCCAATACGCCCCCCACGAAAGTGCACATCAGTATGACGATGATGATCTTCCAGATCTTCCTGAAATACTTCCTTCTCGTCGTGTAAGCCGTGATGAGCGCGATGATGACGTTAAGGGTTCCGTAGTATATGGCAGAGGGATCATTAGTCAGTGCCTTGATGATGTTGGTGACAAGACCTACTATGATGCCGGGGATGTAGCCGCTTAAGGAGGCCGTTATGACCGTGCCGACGGCATCGAGATACAGGGGGCAGCCCGTTACCGTCATCAGCTCGGAGAGGAGCAGATTGACTGCTATTCCGATGAAGATGAGTATGAGGCTGCGCGTATTCTTAAAGCCCTTCAATCCTGTGACGCCATGTTCAGTTGGCATTGATGCGACCCTCGATTACTTATATTTGCCAATATTTTACGTGACTATTTTATCACATATTATGATATATTATTGCGGAAACATTTTCGAAGAGGTGACATAAAATGAGACGTTTTGCGGCGGCCATATTATGCATGATAATGACTCTTACGGCTGCTTCGTGTGACATAAAGAAGGCTTTCAGGACGGAGCCGACCGATCCCGACATGAGCGGGGTGCCGGTCAACATGGTCAACGACTTTCTCGTGGTGGGTGACACTGCGTACGAACTGTATAATTTCGGGAAGGATACGGCGGATGATTATGCGGCGGTGATCAATACTGCGGCGAAGAAGCTCCCGGGTGACGTCAATATATATGACATCCTCGTCCCGACGGCCGTTGACGTGACGCTCGCGAAGTCTGTAAGGGACAAGTACAACACGGACGACCAGAAGGCGGCGATCGAGTACATCTTCGGGCAGATCGACAGCAGGGTGAAGAAAGTCAGCTGTTACGATGAACTGAGGATGCACAGGGACGAGTACATCTTCTTCAAGACGGACCACCACTACACGCAGAGGGGCGCGTGGTATGCGTACACCTGTTTCTGCGAGGCGGCAGGGATAAAGCCGGCTGATCTGGACGACGATTTTACGGTGAAGACTTTCCAGAATTATCACGGGTCGTTCTATTCCAAGACTGACAAGTATAAGACTCTGACGACAGCGGATACGATCGTTGCCTATGTCCCCAATGACACTAACGACATCATGATCACACAGAAGGACAAGAAGAAGCTTGACTGGGACATCATCCACGACGTCTCTGACTGGAACGGATCGTCGTTGTACAACTGCTTTATCGGAGGTGACCAGCCCTGGGCAGTCATCACGAATGACAAGGTTACCGACGGTTCCTCGTGCGTGGTCATCAAGGAGTCGTACGGCAATCCGTTCGTTCCTTTCCTCGTGCCGAACTACAACAAGATCTACGTTGTGGATTACAGGCATTACGCGTCGATATCTTCTTCCAAACTGGCGGACGTAGTCAAAAAGAACAACATCCGCGATGTCATCTTCATCAACAACATGTCGATGACAAGAAGTCCCAGCCTTGTAAGGAAACTCGGCAAGTTCGCAGGAAAATAAATCTTAAATAAACATTCCTGTAAAACAGTTGACACATCGGTCAGCTACAATGCTTATATCACCATTGATATAAGGAGGATTTTCCCATGGGTTTATTGAAGGAATTTAAGGAATTTGCTCTCAAGGGCAACGTTATGGACATGGCTATCGGTGTCATCATCGGCGGCGCGTTCAGCGGCATCATCACATCACTTACAGAGAGTTTCATCAACCCGCTTATAAACAGTATCGGCGGCGCTGAGATCTCAGGCGCTATCTCTCTTCCCTGGGTTGACTACTCAGGTCTCGATTCAGAGGCAGCACTTGCTCTGAAGCTCAACTACGGCGCATTCATTACAGCTATCATCAACTTCCTTATCATCGCGCTCGTTCTCTTCTTCATGCTCAAGGGCATGAACAAGCTCATGAACCTCCGCAAGAAGAAGGAAGACGAAGCTCCCGCAGCACCTCCGGAACCTTCCGATGAGGTTAAGCTCCTTACAGAAATCAAGGATATTCTCGCTTCGAAGTAATATTTCCTGATTTATAGAACTGCCCGAAAGGCTGTCTTCCCTGCGAGGGAAGGCAGCCTTTGGTATTTGTGTGGGGGGAGAGGAGGGTTGGAGTGGTGAGAGTGATGGAGTGGAGTGATGGAGTGGATTGCGGAGTGGCAGGTTGGCGTGCCGGCAAAGGTGTCCCGAGTGTCATATTACTAATCATTCCAGATCTACTCATAACAAAAACCCGATTTACTCATAACATGTTATGAGTTTTTGCCGAATTTGTTATGAGTTAGTTCCGGGCAGTCATGGTCACGCCAACAATCACTTTACTGAACTATTGCAAAGGTGTCCCTGGTGTCATCTTAAAAAGCTTTCATAGCAAAATGGGCTTATTTTCATAGCATTGCTATGAAAAAATCCGAATTTGTTGTGAATCACAACAAAACAGCCAATTCTTCACAACATTGCTATGAAAAATCTCCGGATTTGCTATGAAAGGATCTTCCAAATGAGATCCTGCGGCATTGCAAACCTGTCCCTACTGTCACCCACCAAGTTATCCCAACCAGCTCCAACAACTCCGCCTACTCGTCTCTCACCTTTATATTCCTGCGGTAGAGCAGCGGGGGAAGCAGATGCCTGTACAGACCATCGTAAGCCTCTGCAGCCTCGGAAGGCGTGTGCGCAGCACTTAACGGGTACTCGAGCAAACGATACTCCACGCCGAAGACGTTAGCTTCCACGCCGGTATCGATGATCCCGCAGTTGAGGTAGAAATCCAGTCGTCTTTTTCGCAATGAAAGGTCCGCTTCCATGGCCGCATAACGCGGATTCTCAACCTCGATCAGCAGTATGTCTGCCCGGTCAGTAAGCACCGTATCCGTCATGCGCTTCAGAAACTCCGACCCGATCCCCCGGCCCCGCAGATCAGGCAGTACCGCATAGTAGTCAAGAAGGCAGTTCCTGCCGCAAAAGACAAAGAACGCATAGCCGGTCATCCTGCCGTCCTCGAAAGCCCCCAGGCACAGATAATCGCCCCGCCTGTATGACCTCTCGATCATTGCGAGAGGCTTTCGCTCTTCGGCAGGAAAATCGCGCTTGAGGTGTTCCTTATAAGTCTGCCTGATCTCCTTGATGGTCAATTCTCTAATGGTCATACCTGAATGATACACAAAAAGTTGAATAATTTGGAACAATCATATAAAATATCACGGTGCACGGAGATGTATCGAAGTGGTCATAACGGGGCGCACTCGAAATGCGTTGATCCCTACCGGGATCCGTGGGTTCGAATCCCACCATCTCCGCCATAATAAGCGTCCAAAATCGATATATGGGCTTCAAAGACCCGCAAACACTGCGTTTGCGGGTTTTTGAATTCCGTTCACACACATGTTGATTTTTTAGATATATTTTCACCGATTTTGCATCTGACGGGATTCGAACCCTCGGAATCGTAAATAAAGACTGCTCATTTAACTCTCGTTTGAAGGATAATGAGCGGTCTTTTTTCATGCAAATCATTTTTAGTTTAAGGAGGAGAAAAAAGATATGAATTTTAAAAGTAAGAAACATGCAGAGAGGTTCCGCAAGGCTTTGGTCTAAGGTGGGACCTGAGGATGCAGAAATAATGGCTGCCTTTTATATCCTTACTGAATATAAAAGGGTGTGGCAGCAGTTTGAAGGGTATATAGATCACAAAAATGGTCTTGATCCGGAAGCGTTTGATAGCTTTGAAGAAAGAAATCAGTCTGAAATGGCTCTGGTAACAGCAGCTTACGATCTTCTTTACTGTGCAGACTGTATTAACATCACTGATCTCACGGATCTGGATATCATACCGACTGATGCTTTCGCAATTATTTTCCGTGTGATCACGTATTTAAGGGTCGACCATTTCAATGAGGAAACGATTACTGATGCCAAAGAATCAGTAAAGAACAAGAAGAAACACTAATCAATTTCAACAAGGAGACAGCAACAATGGCAAGAATTAAGAGAATACTCGGTAAGAGAGGAAGAACAACAATCCCCTATGAGTTCAGGAAGATTTTGGATCTGAGACACAATGACGTACTAACTTTTGCAATGAATGATGCTGAGAATTGCGTCGTCATAACAAAAGAAAGAATATGTACGGATGATTGTATCCTCTTGCATCCAGCTGGTAAAGACATATCACTAGATGATTTTCTTTCCAAAATGAATAGGGAAGAATTAGCAAAAGCAATAGCAGCCTTATCTAAGGCACTAGTTGAAAAGGAGGCAGATCATGAGGCTCAGGATATATCAGATTGATCCGGATAAGGATCAGAACAGAGTGAAGTTCAGACCATATAAGGATGTTGATGAAGTGGATCCTTCTATATACAAGAAGGTTTTCGATGCTGAAGCAGATGTGGAGCACCTTGAGGGTGCTTTTTATTTGTTCAATAATGCTGATCCTCATCCGTTGTTTTATGGTCATTCGATGGCTATGTCAGATATGGTCGTGACAGATGAGGGAAGTTTCTATTGTGATTCCATTGGTTTTCAGAAGATCGATTTTGATGAATCAAAGGTAGATACTTCCGATTTCATCAAGGTTTTATTTGTTGAACCGCATAAGTCCCCTTATGTGGCAGAGATCCCGGACACGCTGGAAGCAAAGCAGCAAGCGGTTGGCGGGCTCATTGAGTTTATCTACAACACTGATGAGACGGCACTCATTGGTGATGAAGAATCCAAGCTTACTGGAAAGGAAGGCAATCGGTACTTAGATGGCGGTGGCATTATCGCCGGAAACTTCCTGGTTGTTGGTTTGGGAGAAGAGAACTGCAGGTCATTAACAGATGAAGAGGTTGAGAAATACATGCAAAAGTATTCGAATGCCCCTGATATCAGCTCTGAAGAAACAGCTGCAGATGTAGGCTTCAGGATCATAGGTTTCATGTAAACGATAAAAAAACGGAGGTAAAACAACATGAACGAAAACAATAACAACATGCCCAGCGTAAAGGCAAAGATCACTTGGATGAATGAGGATCTGTCAGCTCCTAAGAAGGCTTCAGCATCAGTTACTCTTGCTGATTCTTTTCAGGTGCATGGTATAAGCATTGTGGAAGGTTCAAAAGGCCTTTTCATTTCGATGCCGCAGCGACAGAAATCTGATAAGAAGTTTGTGGAAATCGCTCATCCTGTTACAGCAGAGATGCGCAAAGCGATATACGATGCAGTTATGGGAGCCTATTCTCAGTCATTGGCATTGTCAAATCAGTATAAGGCCAACTTTCATGTTGATTCGAAGCCTGCTGAGAAGGTGACTTCCCAGGGGAATGCTACATCAGATGACCTTCCTTCAGAAGTGAATACAGATCAGGAAAACACTGAAGAATCATCTGAAGATGAGGCACCTGCACCAATTATGGTACAGATGATGTGATTTTGGTCTCATTTTGATCCCTAATTATGGTTTGAATGTGGACAATAGATATTTGAGGTAATACAATTCGGGTAAGAAGACGTTTATCCATAATGCAATAATCAGTACTTCCTAGTCTTCTTGCACCCAATGGAATTATAGGTTTCTCACAGGAGGTATTGATATGAGAAGCAGATTCTACTCTATTACTTCATTTACAATTATTGCATCAATCCTGATTACAACCCTAGGGGGATGTCAGTCTGTATCGAACAAGCCTGAAGGTGCAATCGATATATCCCCCGAAGAAACTTCACTTATCACAGAAATGTATGAATCCGGTATGGATGAGCTGGAGATTGCTGAAACACTGGTTTCATTGAAAGAAGAAACAGAACCTTCAGAATCAGAAGAAGTTATAGAAACTTCCGCTGAGACAACAGTTGTAACTGCTTCAACTGGTCATTCCAATTCCACCAGAACACCAACACCTGCTCCAACAAGATCAGAAGTGCGAATAACAGCTACGCCGGTTCCAACTAACAGACCGGTACAAACAGTTGTTGCAGCGCAGGTAACGGCGACTCCAACACCATCGCCAAAACCAACGCTAACACCCAAGCCGACAGCAACACCAACTAAGACTCCAAGCGGATCTTTCCAAAAGAGTACTGAAAACGAGATGGTTGATCTTATTAACGCTTTGCGAAAGGCAAAGGCAGCAAGTAAGAAACAGTCATTCTATGTTCCGATTGAGATGAAAGAGTCTCTGAGAACAAGTGCTCGTACAAGAAGCCAGGAGATAGTTGTTGCTTTTAACCACAGTTCGGCAAGTGGCATTGATTATGGTGACGAATGTATTTACTGGGGTGACGGAAGCAGATCAGCTTCTGCAATTGTTAATTCCTGGAAAAACTCAGGTTCACACCTTGCTAATCTTTTGGGAGGCTGCATTGCAGACGATGAATCAGTTATTTACTGTGGGATAGGAGTTTATTGCTATAACAATAAGACATATGCAGTCTATCTAACACACGGATATGCTTCTGGTAGAGGACTGTCGTCCGGGTATGTTCCGCCAACGAATACACCTACTCCGACTCCAAAACCGACAAACACGCCGACTCCGACACCTGTACCAGTTACAGATTCGGTAAGTGATGAACAAGATGACAGTACGGACGACTGACCGTACAAAGTAATACAGAAGGAGACATCTCAGAAAGAGGTGTCTCTTTCTTTTTGCCCAAATTAAGAGAAAGGAAGATAAAGATGAAAAGATTCAAAGAAAGAATAATAGCGTTGATTTCAGCAGCTACGATAGTTGTATCTTCAAGTGGAATCGCAGCATTGGCTTACACAAAGGATCAGTTGCCATCTTATATCAAGACTGTAGGTTCAGGAATCTCAATATCCAGTGTATCTCGCCAGAGTGGTGGTGCAATGGCGTGGGATCCTAAGAAAGTTGAACCCACATATCGATATAAGGTCGATGGGTATTCAGCAATGTGTGCTTCTGCTAGCCTTGATAATCCAGCTGGAACATCCGGTAAGGCTTATGAACTCGATGCTACGGCATTGAGTAAAAATACAGTAGCATCAGGTAACTCCAGATTCTTTGATGCCTCAAACGATCCAGTTGTTACAGGAAACTCGAACAGTAAGGGTATCTGGAATGATGCGCTCTCTGCATCAAACTTGAAGAACCTTAACGATTACGAGATCTATCAGAGACTTCTTGCAGTAATCTACAGGAACAGCTATACAAGGGACCTCACAGTTACCAGATCTAATGTAACCAATGCCATATCTGAATACAATCGGTATGGAACCGGTAAGATCGAAAACTGGGGAGGATATTCTCTTATTAGCAGTTCAAGCTCATCAAATATCGGTAACACATATAGCGGCCTTTATGGAACAGTACATGCCATGATGAGCTATCTGATAACCGACAGATGGGAAGAAAGATATTCAGTAACATCTATGGTTGTTATTGGTAATTCGAGCGCTTCAAAGAGCCGTAGTTCAGCTGTAAGTGTTTTGAAGGGCTACTTCAATGAGATTGCTTCGATGACTGATAACGATTATAAGAGTTTCTTGTATATCGCAAGTAACTCGAAGACTTCCCCTGAATCTGGTCCACAGTGGCTGATGTATGTAACAGGTGAGCAGAACGGCCCTAAAGCTGCTTATGCCGGGTTTTCCATTACAAAGGAGTCTGCCACTGGTAATAAGATGCATGGGGCTGAGTTTACCGTTTATTCGGATAGCAAGTGTTCGAAGGTGCTGGGAACAATAACAGATAATGACGGTAACGGCATTTATTCTGATTACAGCACAACAGAATCCTTTGGAGATGATTCAAGCCTTAATAGGACAGATAGGTTGAGACTTATTCAAGATTCATCTGATAATGAACTCTTCGATCGTACCGTATATGTTAAGGAAACATTAGCTCCTAAAAGTGCTGAAGATATTGATCTGACAGAAACCATCGTAGATGAAACAGTCTACAAAGTAGTTCTTCATTATGATCATTTGGCAAGGAAGATTACTTGCAAGATCTACAACGGAGAAACAGAAATAGCATCTGATTCTTACACGAAGGTTAATGCTGAAGAGGATCTCCAGAAGGTTAAGATTCCTAATTCTAACAGCATCAGCACATCCAAGTTCATTGATGGTGCTGCCGTTCGCGTGGTAAAGGATACCCATAATGGCTATTCCGTTAAGAATACTCATTTTGCTATCTACAACGGAACTGCTACATCAGGATCTGTAGTAGCATCACATGATGTTACAGGGGCTGGAGATATCTGGGAATATCCTTTGATGGCTAATTCACAGTACACAATAGTCGAAACATACACAGTTGATAACTACACAGACACTGATATTCCTTATGAAGTTGAAAATACTTCCGACGGCTGGAAGAAGGTTGATACAAATAAGTATTCCTATACATTTACGACCGGAGCAAACGGTGATGTAGTAAGCTTCACAGAGGACGCACTGGGTGTTGTTTATAACGACAGAGTAACTGTAAAGCTTGGAATAACCAAGACAGCAAACGATGGTGCTATAACAGGCAGAGAGTTCTGCTTTTACTACCTTGGAAAGACAACTAGCCAGGGTAAAGGAACACTTCTTGCGAAAGTTAAGACTGATGATGAGGGCAAGATAACTATTAATCTTCCCACCGGATTCTATAGGATTCACGAGACCACAGATCCTGATTACAGGCTTTCATGGGGTAATGATGTAACTGTAAGAGATGGTGATGCAATCGTTGAGCTTACAAGAGCTGAGTCCAATCTCGGTAATAATGAAGGCATTAAGATCGTTGCAAACAATGATTCATATTTCGCCCCCATCCGAGTGAATAAGGTTGACTTGAAGAAACCTGAAACAGAGCTTAAGGGCGCGACATTTGCTCTTTATGCTGATACCAACGGGAATGGAAAATTCGATATCGACAGTGATGGAATCGCACAAACCTACGTAGATGGTTCCTGGATCAATACAAAGATTGCTCCTAAGAACGGATACTATGAAGCAGTTTACGGCGAGAACAATACTACAGCACTTCTCAGAACTGGAAAGTATTTTGTTGTGGAAGTAGTTGCTCCAGAACTCTATGTTCCGATTGCAGAAGCTGAGGTAGCAGAGGTTCCGTCCATTAGTGTTGTTGAAGACCCCAGCCATCCTATGCCGATAAAGATCAAGATCGTAAATGACACAGATTTCGGTACGGTAGCGTCTGGTGTTGAAGAAACAAAGGTGATTGAGTACAAGGAAGATGCGGTAATTACTGATACCGTGCACTTTGCAAACCTTATTGCAGACAAGGAATACACACTCACAGGAACTCTTCATATCAACAAAGATGGAAATGATGTCGATACCGGTATATCGGTGACTAAGACATTTAAGCCTTCTGATGAAGATGTTACTGTCATTAAGAGCGTTGATTCAGCAGATGGTACTACGAGAATCACAGGCACTGTAGATGTGGTTTTTACCTTTGATTCAAGAGAATATGCAGGGGAGACACTCGTCGCTTTTGAGACGTTAACTCCGCTTCAGAACGGTCCGTATGTTCATGCAGATATTGAAGATGCAGCCCAGTCTATTCCAGTTCCCAAGATCGAGACATCAGTTGCTTGTGATCAGACAGGAACAAGAGAAGTTAAGGCGAATAGTGATGTTACTCTGACGGATACAGTAAGCTATAGCAATCTGACTCCCGGTATTGAGTATGTTGTAAGAGGACGACTTCTTCAGAAGACAGAGAACGGAAGCGGACTTGCAACCGGCTTTACTGCTGAATCTGAAAAGTTCACCCCTAATAGCCCGAGTGGAACAGTTGATGTTAAGTTCAATATCAATACAGCTGATTATGATGGAAAGACATTTGTCGTTTTTGAGAAGATCTATGCTGTTATTGGCGAGAATGAATACCTTGTTGGTGTTCATGAGGAACTGACAGATAAGAAACAGACACTTTATGTGCCTGAAATCAAGACGAGCCTCGCAGATACAAATGGATATAAGGTGCCTACATACGACACAGCTGTAACTTTGGAAGATACAGTATCCTACAGAAATCTGCAGTTTGGGAAGACATATACCATGACGGGAACTCTGCGAGATGCTTCTAATGGCAAGCCTATCCTCGATGATAATAACAATCCGATCACCAATTCAGTTGAGTTCATCCCAACTCTTGAGAACAGCAAGGCAGACACAAATAACAGAGCTTATGGTACAGTGATTGTTTCTTTCACAGTAAATGTTATCAAGTGTAAGGGAATGTCACTTGTTGCAACAGAGACACTCGATAATGATTTGGCAATTCACTACAATCTGAAGGATCAGCCGCAGACTGTTTATGTTCCTGAAGTGGGAACAACACTGGTAAGTGAAACCACAGGCGAACATATCTCAGTAGCTGATAAGACGGCAAAACTCATTGATACTGTTTCTTACAAGAACCTGTATCCTGGAACCTATAGCGTTCACGGAGTCCTTATGGACAAGAACACCAAGAAGCCAATCTTGTGTGCTGACGGCAAACAGATCGTGGCAACAGCTGAGTTTAAGGTACCGGAAGTTAAGAATGATGCAGGCGATATTGTACCGCAATCAGGAACAGTCAAAGTCACATTTACGATTGATACGACAGTTATTAAGGGTATAAGTGCCGTCGCATTCGAGGAAGTATATTCTGAAAACAGACTTGTTGCAGCTCACAAGGATATCAACGATGTTGATCAGACGATCGAAATCCCGGATATCAAGACAACACTTAAGGATGGAGCAACGAATACCCATACAATGACTTTCGCTGAAAATGTAAAACTCGTTGATACTGTAAGCTATTCTCATCTCATTGCTGACGGAAGGACATATGTTATGACCGGTACGCTCATCGATAAGGCCACCAGAGAGCCTTTGAAGGATTCATCTGGCAATGACATTGTTTCTACGAAGGAGTTCGTTCCTGATTCACCTGATGGCACGGTAGAAGTTGAGTTCACTATCAACACTAAGATCCTTGTTGGAGTTAAGGATGAGATCGTTGCTTTCGAGAATTGTTCTGAAAAGAACAAGAACTATGATGTAGCAATCCACGCTGATATCAATGATAAGGATCAGACTGTCAGAGTTCCTGTTATCCATACGGATGCGGCATATTCTGATGGTTCGAAGACAGTTAGCAGATCAAAGAATACGACAATTGTAGATACGATCACTTACTCAGGTCTCACCCCCTGCCATACATATGCGATTCATGGAAAGGTAATGGTTAAGGGCACAGGAAAACCTTTAGTGATTAACGGAAAAGAAGTATCTCTTAATGCACTGTTTAAGCCAGAGAAGGAAGATGGAACTACGAAACTTACGATTGCATTCGATTCAACAGACCTGGATTACAAGACTGTTCTCGTTGTTTTCGAGGAAATCTATGATGTTCAGAACGATGAGAATGGCAATACCACCGAAACACTTGTAGCAGTACATACAGATATTAACGACAAGGCACAGACCGTTCAGTTCAGAACTCCGTATGTACCGGCAACTGGTGAAGAACTTGGTATTTCATTCTTTATTGGCATCGCTGGAGTTGTTATCGGAAGCGGTATTGGATTCGTAATTCTCATGAAGAAGAGAAAGGAAGATTGACACTATGAAAAAGGTCTACATTTGCTCCCCATTGGGAGGAGATGTTGCCGGTAACCTCGAAAAGGTAAAGCTCTATGTCAAATACGCAATAATGTGCGATGTAGCTCCGGTTGCATCGCATTTTTATGCGCTCTCCCTGAATGATGACATTCCTTTTGAGAGAGCAATCGGTACACGGGCGGGTATCGCACTTCTTGAAATGTGCGATGAGGTGTGGGCTATCGGTAACAACTTAACGATCGGCATGGCTCAGGAGATAGCCGAGGCTTTCAAACTCGGCATCCCTGTTATCCGTATCGATGAAAAACAAATCTATAACAAACTGGAAATGGAGGTTGATAACAATGAAAAGATTGATAAGATTGGACAAAGCACACAAGGTCTTGTGTAGTATTCTAGCAGTTATCCTTGTCGTTGGACTTTGTTCAGTACCCTGTTTGGCGGCAAAGAACGGTGATGTTGCTGGAGCTGTAGAGGCTACATGGACAGATGCGAAAGCACAGATCAAGTCGGTAACCAATAATGTCATCTTTCCTGCACTTGATATGATCCTTGCCATACTTTTCTTCGTAAAGGTGGGAAGCGCATATTTTGATTACAGGAAACATGGTCAGTTTGAGTTTACCGCGCCATGCATTCTCTTTGCCTGTCTAATATTTACGTTAACTGCACCCCTCTATATCTGGAACATACTTGGTTAATTGGATGAGGCGGCTCGATCAGATCGGGCCGCTTCTATAGATAGGAGGTGAGACTAAATGTTTGATTGGCTTGGTGATCTTATAGGCGCAATAGGCGACATGATTGAAGAAATGTTTGAAGGTGTTGGTGAAGCCGTTATTACAACAGTTTGGGATACCATGCTGAAATGGTTGTATGAGGCTGTCTTTGGAGCTATGGCTAACTTCTTCGAATCCATTAATAATATGGGCTATGAGGTGTTTGAGCTCTATTGGATCAAGGCAGCAATAAAACTCTTTGCTATGTTCGGCTGGGCATTATTCATCGTCGGAATGGTAGTTGCCATCTTTGATGTTGCCATAGAGTACCAACATGGACGCGCGAACATAAGGTCCTGTGCAATAAACATCATTAAAGGTTTCTTCGCTTGCAGTCTCATAACTGTTGTTCCTGTTGAACTGTATAAGTTTTGCATAACTCTTCAGACGACATTTTCATTTGATCTGATAGGAGCCTATATCGAAGGAACAAGGCCGGAAAGCTTAGGACAACTTGCTGAGATGACAATGAATCACATCTATTCAGTAAGTGATGGCAGATATGGACTCCTTATATTTGTCGAGATGCTGATGTTTGATTACTGCTGTATAAAGCTGTTTTTCCAGAACATAAAGAGAGGCGGAATACTTATTGTACAGATTGCGGTAGGCTCGCTTTATATGTTTTCGGTGCCCAGAGGCTATTCAGACGGGTTTAATCAGTGGATGAAACAGGTTATTGCGATATGTCTCACGGCATTTATGCAAACAACACTTATGTTCCTGGGCCTTCTTACGATGACAGACCATCTTATTCTTGGCTTAGGAATAATGTTCGCTGCTAATGAAGTTCCCAGGATAGCTCAGCAGTTTGGCCTCGATTCCTCTGTAAGAGTGAACATGATGAGTGTTGTACATACTGCTTCAACAACGGCAAATCTTGTGAGGATCATCGGAAAGAAATAAGAAACGGAGGAAAACATGAACTTTATATATCCACAGGATCTGAAAGCAAAGCCAAGCATGTGGATGTGGGATCTTAAGGATTTCGCGATTATGGGTATAGGAGCACTAATATCAGTGGTGTTCCTTATCCATTTTCACACTGTAATCCCCATTGGTATAGTAGCTGTCTTTGCTTTTATGACTATAAGACTTGATGATACGACGGTGATGGATTACATCCGGTATGCCGTCAGATACTTTTTAACTACGCAGCAATACTATGAATGGAGGTGATCATATTGTTGGACAAATTATTCGGAAAGAAAAGATCTGTTCAGGATCTCTTGGGAATAAAGACATTCACTAACTATGGTCTTGCAACAGATAAGTATGAACTACTGTTTTACCAGGTAAGCCCAACTAACATATCTGTTCTCTCGAATGATGCTATCACTACTAAGATCAGGCAGCTAATGCTTGTATTATCAGCAAAACCCAACCTTGAGTTTGTGTGCACCGATGCATCTGAATGCTTTGATAACAACAAGATTTATCTAGCGGAAAGATATGAGGATGAACCTAATCCGCTGATCAAATCTCTTCTGGCAAAGGATTGGGATTTTCTCGATAATATCCAGCTCGAGATGGCTACTGCCAGACAATTTGCCTTTGTTGTAAGGTGCCGAAACATGAAATCAGAACAGGTTTTTTCTGAGATGAACCGTGTTGAGAAGATAATTGCTGACCAGGGCTTTGATGTGAAGAGAATGAGCAAAGAAGACATAAAGCGATTCTTAGCTATATATTTCGATGCTTCATATACGGGTGAATTGATGCCTGACATAGATGGAGCACAGTATTTCGATGAACCAGAATGATGGGAGGTGGAAAAATGGCAAAACAAAAACTTATGACGCCAGAGCAGGTTGAGGAGATTCGGACCAAGGATTACTTCGACTGTATAGCTCCGGCAACTATCAAGTTTTACTCGGATTACTATATAGTAGGAGATTCCTATCGTAGTTGCTGGGTAATAAAGGAGTACACTCCAAACACAGAAGAACTCGCAATTCTTTCGCAACTGTCTGACAAATCCGGGGTTACACTCCGGATTTATAATAGGATAGTGGATGCGATGGAGCAGCGAAAGATAGTGCAGAATGCATATCGAAAGAACAATATGAAGTCAACTGGCACCGATGTTAGCGATACTGTGAAGGCAAATGAGAATATCCAGGACATCGTAGATCTGCTTTCGAACATGAGTAAGAATCATGAACATCTGTTGCATTGTGTTGTATTCATCGAACTGAAAGCAAACAGTTTGGATAACCTCAAAGAGCTTCAGTCAGATATCTATATGGAACTCTCGCGATCAAAGATCGAGATCGATAAGCTGACATTAAGGCAGAAAGAAGGATTTCTTTCAGTGGTTCCTATGGGATCCAACCAGTTTGGTGCTCAGTTCGAACGAGTACTCCCGGCAAGTTCAGTAGCAAATCTCTATCCTTTAAACTTTAGCGGAAAGACAGATCCTAAAGGGTTTTATCTTGGAAGAGACAAATATGGTACGAACATCATACCGGATTTTGATAGGCGAGCAGAGGATAAGACAACGAGCAATATCCTGATACTTGGTAACTCAGGACAGGGCAAGAGTTATCTTATGAAGCTGATCCTCACCAATATTAGGGAATCCGGTAAGAGCATAATCGTTCTTGATCCGGAAGCTGAGTATAAGGATCTCTGCGATAATCTCGGTGGATGCTATATTGATTTCCTTTCGGGAGACTACATTATTAATCCGCTTGAACCTAAAGCATGGTCTGATGGTGATGATGATGAAGGCCCGGATGCATTCAGAAAGAAAACAAAACTTAGTCAGCATATCGCATTCCTTAAGGATTTCTTCAAGACCTACAATGATGAGTTTGAACAAGATCACATTAATACGATCGAGATCATGCTCACAAAACTCTACGGACGATTCGGAATAACTGATGTAACTGACTTCTCCAGCCTGAGACCTAATGACTATCCTACACTTCATGACTTCTATAACATATGTGAAGAAGAGTTCTACACATATGATACAAGGCGAAAGTATCTCTACACAGAGGACATAATACAGAGCGTATGCCTTAATATAGAGTCAATGTGCAGAGGCGCTGAAAGCAAATATTTCAATGGCCATACTAATATCACTGACGATAAGTTCATAGTCTTTGGTGTTAAAGGATTGATGGATACAAACAAGAAACTGAAGGATGCAATGCTTTTCAACATCCTTTCCTATATGAGTAATAAGCTCTTAGGTGAAGGTAATGCAGCAGCTTCTATTGATGAGTTGTATCTTTTCCTCACAAATCAGACGGCCATCGAGTATATCCGAAATGCAATGAAGCGTGTAAGGAAGAAGGATTCCACTGTTATTCTGGCTTCTCAAAACATAGAAGATTTCTTGATCCCAGGTATAAAGGAACTTACCAAGCCGCTGTTTAGCATTCCAACACATCATTTTTTGTTTAATCCGGGACAGATAAATCCCAGGGATTTCATGGATGCTCTGCAGATTGAGCCATCAGAATATGATCTGATCAAGTATCCGGAACGAGGATCTTGCCTTTATCGATGCGGCAATGAGAGATATCTCCTTCAGGTAAAGGCACCTAGTTATAAGGCTGAACTCTTCGGAACAGGAGGCGGAAGATGAGTTTCACAGTAGGTGCAGCACTTAAGAAAGTTGCTGTTGCAGTACTTTCGGACAAGAAGATATTCAAGAAAGTGTGCATCATAGTCCTTACTGTCTCATTAGTCTTCATCATGCCAATCTTCGCAATAGTCTCGTTTTTCAAAAGCAAAATAGAACTCAGCGATGAGAATATTGCTGCGATTATTGCAAATCTGGATGTTGATGAAGTAGCCAAGTTGACCAAGGTTAATGACACCATGGAAGCTATAGAGGAAGCAATGACTGATGCTGATCTCAGGGAAAAGTATACGGAAGCACAGGTTCTCTATATCTTAGTTCTCTATGAGCATCAGGATGAGGATAACTTTGTTGAGAGGTTGGTGTCCTGTTACCAGAATAGTAGCTCTGATGAAGGTGTAATAAAGCTTGTAAACCGAGAGTTCGGATGTGATATTAAACCTGAAGAGTACATCAAGGTTGTATCTGGAATGCGCCAGACGACTATCAGTAATTCGATTTTTGAGGATCCTACTACAAAGAATAATCACGATGTTGTAGCCTGGGCTGAAAACGCTTATAGAAGTCACTGGGGTTATGTTTGGGGTACATACGGCAGGGTATTAACCAAGACATACTGCGATGCCCTCGTAAATAGAGACCCGAAACACGTTGGAAAATATGAAGACTTCATTCGTTCGAACTGGGTCGGAAGACGATGTTCTGACTGTGTCGGCCTCATCAAAGGATATCTCTGGTACAACCCAAATAAGCAGGAGATCCAGTACAGATATGGTAATGCCCCCGATGGTGGAGCCAATTCGATGTATGCTTCAGCGAAGATTAAAGGAACAATATCCACTATTCCTGAGATTCCTGGACTTGGTGTTTGGCATAAAGGACATGTGGGAATCTATATCGGGAATGGCTATGTTATCCAGGCAAAGGGAACGAAATATGGTGTTGTAAAGACTGGCCTCAAGGGATTTACGCACTGGTTTAAGATCCCGGGAGTGACATATCTGGATAATTGATCTTGTATTCCTGAGTGATGTGGTATTGAATAATGACTACAAACGGTTTGATAATTACAAATGAACATGATAAATCATGTGCTCTGTCACAAAAAGTCTCAACTTTTGTCATAAATGAAAGATTCTCTTGAAGCGAGTTTTTCAGCGCAATAAACTTATGTTATCAGTTTATTTGATTTAGGAGGACAGAGCGTTGAGAGATCCGCATAGAGAGTATAGAGATGGAAAATTGTCATGGGATGAAGCGTATATGATGGCAAACAACAATGCTTCAATATCATCTGGGAATGAAATCTATCAGATGAAGAGGTGGATTATTGGTGCAGACAGATGGAAAGCCTTGCTGTTGATGCAGCTGGGAACCTCATGAAGATGCTGGGATACAAAGAAACTGACACTGGAATATACATAAAACCCTCATCTGACGATTGAGATTACTGATCATATTGATAAAGATAACGCAGCATGCCCGGATCATTAAGGTCCGGGTTTTGCTATGAAAAGAAGAAGGAGGTGGTCACAAATGGCCAAGATTAAACTTGAAATTGAGGCAGAACCAGCACAAATTGATGCGCTTAGAGTGTATTTGGGGAGGAAACACACATCGCTTGAACACGAGATTGAGCGCCATGTTGAGTCTCTGTACAGCAAACATGTCCCCAATATTGTTAGAGATTTTATCTCAGCGAGCACTCAGATTAAGAACAATGGAAGGGAGGTTGAAGGCAGTTTCGGACCTTGAAGGCGAGAAAGGGGGCCAGATTCTCTGCCGATTTTTAAGCAGGATAAAGGACGGTCGACTGCCAAGGCAGCTCCGTCACTTTACTACACTCGGCAGAGCCGATTGTATGGGATTTTGGGAGCGTAACAATGTTACAGATCCTTGGTCGACTGTATTTGTAAGTATTTCTGGTTTGGTCGACTGTGCCCTTCAAAAACCCGTATTCTGGACTACATTTGGTCGACTAGAAATTGCCAAAATTGGAAATGAGCGACAAATCTAAGGTAGGACTTAAGATTCGTTCCGATGTGTTAAACGATGCCAGGGATACTTTTCCAATAGATCAATGCAGGTGTTTATCTGAGTTTACGGAAAGGGCTCTTGAATACTACATGGGATACGTAAGGAGCAATCGCATGGCTGATTATCTCTCCCCAACGATAATGTCATCACTTAAGGCTGTCTCCGATGAAAGCACAACTCGGATCACTAGGATTCTCTTCAAGTTGGCTGTGGAGATGGCAGTCATGAACAACTTATTCGCAGCCAGTCTCAATATTGATGAAGAACAGATCAATTCAATCAGACATGAATGCGAGAAGGCAGTACGCAGGACTAATGGTGATTTCAACATGAATGATGCCGTTCGCTGGCAGAAGGGGGGATAATCGTTGGCAAAAGTAATTGTAAAGATCAAATACATGAAGCCGAACGGCAAGAGAACTCCTGGAAGATATGCGAACTACATAGCGACGCGTGAAGGTGTTGATAAGATTGATGATTCAGCTAAGTATAGTGAGCCACGCCAACAAGGACAGACATATGCAGACTATATTGCGACAAGACCGAGAACGGAGAGGATCGGTAAACATGGTCTTTTCACCGATGCTGGTGTTGAGGTGGATCTGAAGAAGGTATCGGATGACCTCAATAGTTTTGAGGGAACAATATGGACAGCAATAGTGTCCATAAGGAGAGAAGATGCCGAGATGCTAGGATTTGAGACAGGAGAACGATGGAGAAACATCGTGCGAGCTCATCGTGATGAGATTGCAAAGAACTTCCGAATACGACCTGAAACACTAGCTTGGTACGGGGCGTTTCATAATGAGTCTTATCATCCACATATTCATCTGATCATCTATGACCGGGAGAATAGAGGGTTCATCGATGAGACCGGGATCGAGAATATCAAGAGTATGTTTGCTCATGCGATATTTAGCGATGAAATGCTCAATCTGCAAAATGAGAAAACGTCACAACGAGACGAGCTGCGTCTGAGAAGCAGAGAGGAGATAGAAAGCATCATAAGCCGTATAAATAGCGGTCAGGAAGATAATCTCGTGCTTAGGGCTCTTATGATAGATCTGTCTGAACGGCTGAAGAAGCATAAAGGAAAGATGGTATATGGATATCTTAAGAAGGATGACAAGCTTCTTGTAAAGCAGATTGTTGATGAGCTTGAGAAGATCCCGGCAGTGAAAGAGCTCTATGACCTTTGGTATGAGAATCAGGAAGGAATATATCGTATATATAAATCAGATATGCCTTCTCGAATACCTCTTTCCGAAAACCAAGACTTTAAAAGCATCCGCAATGCGGTAATACAGGCCGCTTATGAATTAGGGAACAATTATGGGCTAAATGTGCATGAAAAGGTCCCTAATGAAGATGAAGACATTATCGGAATCGATATCAGAGAAGACAAAACACAACAATATTGTGAGAGTGATAGAGAGACATCGTATAGGAATCAGTTTGTTCCAGCAGAGAGTGATCCGGTATATGTTACGAAATCTGTAACTGGTCTGCTTAACAGCGTGAGCAAGATTTTTAGGGATAAGCTTAAAAATGGTTCAGAAAGAATGCCAAAGACCGATGTAAAACTGAGACGAAAGATACTAGAAAAAAATGAAGCACACGGCATAAAACATGGATAGATTTGAAAACCGATGTTGCTCATTTCAGAAAGAGAGGGAACGCAATGTACACACGATATACAGAAGAACAAACAAAGAGAGCAGGCGAAGCTGATCTTGTCTCTTTGCTTCAGCAGCACGGTCAGCAAGTCAAGAGAGTGGGTTCGGAATACGAATGGTACGATGGAGATCAGACCGTATCTATAAAAGGAAATCTCTGGTTCCACCAGTATGAACGTGTTGGGGGCAATACAATAGATTTTGTGAAGAAGTTCTTTGGCCTCAACTTCCCAGATGCTGTAAAGCTTATATTGGACGAAGAAGGCGTAGAAAATGTTTCGAGCACAGAAATTAAGCGGAAGGAAGAAACCGTACGAACTAAGCCTGAACCAAAGGCATTTGTGCTTCCTACTAGAAATGGAAACATGCGGCGAGTATTCGGATATCTTATTACTACTCGTGGTATTGATCGGGAAGTGCTCAGGACATTTGCTCATAATAAGTTGTTATATGAATCGGCTGAGCATCATAATGTTGTTTTTGTTGGTTGCGATCCTTATGGAAAGCCAGTACATGCACAGATGAGAAGTGCTGCATCCAACTCGAAATGGCGTGGGAATCAGGCTGGTTCTGATGCAAGATACAGTTTCAATTGGCGCGGGCCTGGAAGCAAAGTATTTGTTTTTGAGGCTCCAATAGATATGTTGTCTTATATATCGATGCATCCAGATAATTGGTCAGACTTCAATTATATTGCTGCATGTTCATTATCTGAACAACCATTGATTCAGATGCTTCAAGACGATCCAAACTTAAGACATATCTGCATTTGTTATGATAACGATCCGCCCGGTCAGAAAGCAGCTCAGGAGCTTTGTGCGAAGCTTTCCGAATCGGGATATGATGTTGAGATCCTTGTTCCTTCTTTAAAAGATTGGAACGAGGATCTTTTAAGTTCGGTACAGGAAGTGGGTGAAGTCGAATGCCAGACGGTATCCCAACTCTTGTAATAGTTATGGTCATCATGATGCTCATTATCGGCGGGGTTACAATGGCCGGTCAGTTTTATAACCTCAATGGCATCAAGAGTAAGACCGTAGGAGATGGCCAGCACGGAACTTCAAGGTGGGCCACAAAACCTGAGATAAGAAGAATGTACCGTTTCATCAGGTTTACACCTTCGAAGTGGCGTAGTCAGGCATCTCAAGGAGTCCAGCCTACGATTGAGGGGAAGAAAGGCGATACAAATGAGCCACTTCCTCAAGGCATTGTCGTAGGTTGTACGAGAAAGAATGAAGCAATAGTGGACACGGGAGATGTCCACGCATTGATGCTCGGTGCTGCCGGTGTCGGTAAAACGGCATATTGGTTGTATCCGTGCATTGAGTACGCCTTAGCTTCAGGAATGAGCTTTCTGTCAACAGATACGAAGGGCGATATCATGAGAAACTATGGAAATATCTGTAAAGACTATGGGTATAACGTGGCAGTAATTGACCTTCGTAATCCGACAAGATCCTGTGGCAATAATCTATTGCACCTTGTAAACAAGTATATGGATCTTGCTCAGGCAAATCCCGGAAATGTTGCCTATAGAGCGAAGGCTGAGAAATATGCCAAGATAATCAGTAAGACGATTATTCTGTCTGGCACTGACTCAACTTCATTTGGTCAGAACGCTTATTTCTATGATGCAGCAGAAGGCTTGCTCACTTCAACAATCCTGTTGGTTGCTGAGTTTGCCGAACCAAATCACAGACATATCATTTCGGTGTTTAAGATCATACAGGAGTTATTAGCCCCATCAGGTATTAAGGGGAAGAATCAATTCCAGCTCCTTATGGATGAACTGCCGGATGATCATAAAGCCAAGTGGTTTGCTGGTGCGGCTCTTAACTCTCCGGAACAATCAATGTCTTCGGTAATGAGTACGGCACTGTCGAGACTCAATACTTTCCTTGATTCTGAACTTGAGCAGCTCCTTTGTTTCGATACGGAACTTGATGCCGAAAAGTTCTGCAACGAAAAGAGCGCCTTGTTCATCATCATGCCTGAAGAGAATCCGAACACATTTTTCCTTATCTCCCTTATTATTCAGCAGCTTTACCGTGAGATTTTGTCAGTGGCAGATGAAAACGGCGGTAAGCTCAACAATCGCTGCGTATTCTTCTGTGATGAGTTTGGTACATTACCAAAGATCGATTCCGCAGAAATGATGTTCTCTGCATCCAGATCCAGAAGATTGCAAATAGTACCGATAATCCAGTCCTTTGCTCAGCTCGAAAAGAACTACGGCAAGGAAGGTGCTGAGATAATCATTGATAATACACAGCTCACTATTTCTGGTGGGTTTGCCCCGAACTCAACTTCTGCCGATACCATCTCAAAGGCTCTCGGTACGAGAACTGTTATGTCGGGCAGCATCAGTAAAGGTAAAGATCAGCATTCCCAATCGCTTCAAATGATAGAACGCCCTCTTATGACAGCGGATGAACTTCGAAATCTTCCCAAAGGTATGTTTATTGTAATGAAAACAGGCTTTCACCCGATGAAGGTGAAGATGAAACTGTTCTTCAAGTGGGGAATCACCTTCGATGATACTAATCCGTATATCTCAGTTGAGCATGCCAGCCGTAAGGTTGAGTATTCCTGTAGGGACGATATCAAAAGGGCAATACGTGAGAAATATCCAAAAGATGAGACTCCGTCAGAGCTAGAGGAAACAAAGACTGAAGATAAGCCTATAGGAGAAAAG
>Ga0310691_10001816_pt1 | contig 30784 bp, 51 predicted proteins | sample 176DNAGHGlowgp2_FD_203887 | JGI IMG/M metagenome (GOLD analysis project Ga0310691, IMG submission 203887) | Sheep rumen microbial communities from Palmerston North, Manawatu-Wanganui, New Zealand - 1766 DNA GHGlow gp2 (v2) (version 2) | ecosystem: Host-associated > Mammals > Digestive system >... | reverse complement strand
TTAATCGGTTGTTTTGGTATATTGAATGGTGACTGTACCTGCATATAATGTACCTGCGTTCATATTAGGCCTTACATTAATGTCTGATGTATCATCAGTTAATAGTGCTGAAAAATATTGTGATGAATTTCTGTAGTATTCATATTTAATAGATGGTTCGGTTTGTCCGATGGAAAAGAGTCCCTCAAAATGTTTAATTTTGATACCTGTTGTTCCTAATATGTTATTATTCCAATTATTATCGGTTAACTGTAATGCTGTTAAATCAAACGTCTTTTGATACAACGTTTTTCCATCTGTCCATGTTCCTATGACCTGCTCATCGGTAGAATAATGCACCATCGGCACTCCGAGACTGTTATAACTGCCACTCCCTGCCGTGTCGGTGGTCTTGGTGTATTGAACTACTGCTTCAATATATATGGAGTTTACTCGTGACATATTCGAAAAATATAAGCCTTTATCTGTGCCGTTATATGCTATCATTCCGTAGTTTGTGTCATTTCCTGCGACGTTATACATAGATATATATAATGGACTATACTCATTATTCCCATTTATTGTTTTAAGAGATATAACATGATAGCTGTCTATATCTGTTAAAAATGGAGTAGTCTCTTGTGTATCGGGAGAGAGTAGTCCGCTTCTTACTGTTTTTTGATATAATGGCTTATTGTTTTCTCCGACACCGACCACTCTCTCCTCAAGAGAATAAATCTGCGGTGTAAATATGTTGTTAGTTCCAAATGTTAGACCGTAGACTGTAAAGCCTGTAGATGTTGACTGTGTGAACGTTTGTTGAAATGAAAACGTTTGTCCTTTTCTCAAATATACAAAATCATTCCCCGAGCTTATATTTGTTGAATACTGCCCTCCAACCACCACATTATCAATTTTAATAAATGTATCTGTAGAGGCTGCATTTGCTGTTACATAAACAACCGCACAGTCTTCTGTCGCTGTGTATGTATGTTCCTGTGTGTCCTGTATTCTCGTGAAGGCTTGTATAATCCTGTTCGTATCAATAAAAGCGCCGTATACGTTACCGCCTCCGCTCCCTTCGATGCCGTATATAGTCCCCTCGATGCCTAACTTGTTGAGCGTGGCTGTCGGCTCTCCTGTCGGGTTCGGCTCTACGTCTGAGCCTCCTCCATGTTCTCCTGCTGTGGTTCTTGCCCACTTTGTCGGGTCCCAGACTCCCGTCACGCCGTCCTCCTGGCATTCATACATTAAAAGCTCATACATTACCACGTCCCCGGCGTTGTATGGCTTAGTCGGATCATACGCCGGCGCGAGGCTGATCTGGCTCGCGTGCAAGATCTCGTCAATTTTAGTCATGTTGTTATTGAATGTTTGAACGTCCGCAATTTCCGCGTATGTCGGTTTCGTAAACTGATAATTGTCCGTATAATTTGCCATGGTTCCTCCTTTTACCAGGTGTGAGAGTCTTTAATCTCGCCCCAGATCGACTCCTTCACCTCGCCCCATGTTATGCTGTTAAAGTAAAGCGACGACTTGTCAATCAGCACGTTGTCGCTGAATGTTTCCGTTTCGATGCTGTCGTCGATATCAATCGAGCCCAGTGTATCCGCTGCATTTACTCCGTCCGGAGCTCCCGCGTTCACTGTGACCATAAATCCGACAGCTGCAAGGCTTATGCTGTCGTCGATATCTATTGAGCCGATTCGCTCCTCAACGTCGATATATCCGTCCCATTTATCCGATGCGACGAGTCCCTGTCCCCAGATCGTCCCGCGGGCCTGCTCCGGGTTGATGGTTATATTCCCGCCGGTGGAGTTCAGAAAGACTTCCCAGCGGTGGAGCTGATTCGGTTCCACGTCTATCACATAATAAAGATTTATGATGTGTTTACCGTCTTCACTCCATGTCTCCGTCGGCCTGTAGTCCAGGATCTCGGATTCGTCGAGCCTGTACGAAACGGCCGCCACTACTTCGTCGAGTGTGGTCTCAGCATCCGCCAGGATCTCCGCCTGGAATGTGACCTGCTTCGCTTCGGTCGTTGTAAATCTTATATTCATTATGCGGGCCGTTTCTCCGTCTCCGACTGTGGTCTGCTCTGCGTTCTTGAACGTGTAAAAATACATAGTGTTTTTATCCGTTCGTGAAACGAGCCCGGCTATGTCCTTATCGACTTTGTTCTGAGCTGTTGCGAGTGCCGGATTCTGGCCGAAACCTTCGGCCGTGTAGCGCTGCGTGAAACTGTATTCAAAACGCATGATACAGCCGAGCGTCCCGGCTCCTATTCCTCCGGCGTTCCTGATGGTGTCGCCCAGGTCAAACGCGGGAGTGTTGAGATATCTCGCTTTGAATGGTGTATATTGTATTTTGTGGAGTGCCCCGAGGATTGCCCGGGCGTGCTGCTTCTTTGTCGAGTCCGTCCCGTACTGGAGGAACGGATTCGCTCCGAGGTTATACGTCAGTTTGTCGTCGATCTCGTCCCCGACGTATATATACTCTTGCGAGTCGATATCCGTAAACCCTACGCCGCTATATTCCGTCACAAAGTCTGAAAACTCCGCGCCCTCATATCTGAACGCCTGGGAGACTTCCTGTGTCTCCTGGTCCGTGTACTGCCTGAGGGTGAGCTTTCCTGTCCTGTCTATCGTGGCGAACGATCCGAGGAACTGAGCCAGCCAGAACAGGACGTCCCGGTATGTCTGGCAGTCGTTCTCGCTGTATAAAGCTATCGACTCCGCTCCATTCGGGAGAGCTTCAATGTCTGCCCGGGTGAGGGATGTCTCGACTCCGCAATCATCCAGGAGGAGGCTCAGCACGTCCCACGGACTGCCGAGGGTGCTCGACAGGTTAAACGCCTTGTCGAACTTCAGCATGTCATCATAGGCCGTTATATTGACGCCGCTCGCCGTGTGGTTTGCCTCCGCTACGGTAAAGACTCCGAGCGGGACGTACTCGAAAACCTCCGGATTCTCGCTGACCATCATCCCCTCGGATGCCGTGATCCTCGCGCCCTGCCATGTGTTCCTCTCTATGATGTCCGGCGCTATGGTAAATTTTAGCTCGGCCGTATATACGGAACCGATTTGCACTATGTCGGTATCGCTGCACTGATTTGTAAGAGTAAAGGATCCAGCCACGATGTCCTCTTCCGTGATCTCCGTCCCGTCAATGTTTACTTTTAATTTATATTTTTGTATCGGCTGCGCCAGCGCGGCCAGATATTCCGCCGAAACATTGAACATTTTATATCTCCGTAAAAGTTAGATTGAGTGTCCAGAGCCCTTCCGTGCCTTCGACGTACTCCGCATTGTTAGCAAGCTGCGGATTGAATCCGCGGGCTCTTACGGTGTAGTCCTGCCCCTGATATCTGAGCGTTACCGTGCGGAGCTCGCAGAAATCCCTCAGGATCTCAAGCCAGAAAGACGTCACCTGCCAGTCCCCTTTAAAAGTTCTCTTGTTAAGTCTCCGCACTGATCCGAGCTCTGTCCCGGCTTCTGATAGCTCGATCACTTCGTCCGGCGTGTATTCTATCTGAAATGATCCCGGGACCGGATTCGGGATCGCTGTCCCGTTTATCTTTAAAAATCTACGCCCTAACATTTAACGCCCCCCGCTTCTGAGGCTCTGGCCTCGTGTGATCTTTGTAAGAGCTCTTTCGAGCTGTCCGTCTGATATCTGCACATAAACGGCCACGTCCCCGCCTCCTCCGGTGCTTATGCCCTGGATTGATCGGTTTATGGTGCCGAGCTGTGCCGTGTAGTCTGTCGAGCTTATTCCCGAGCGCGTAGCCTGAGCCATGCCTGCCGCCGCTGCTTCAACCTGCGGGAGCCCTGCCTTTATGCCTCCGGTAAAGAGCTTTATCATGTCCGGCGCATAGCTCGAGAAGTCCGCAAGGGGTCCCTGATCCGGAACCGAGAAATGAAGAAAACTTCTGATAACTCCGGCGACGTTTGAAACCGCCCCGCGTACCTTTCCGATAGCTCCCGAGATTCCGCTCGAGAGGTTGCTCATCATATCCGAGCCCCAGGATGCCGCCGTGGATGCTATGGACTTGATCCCGTCCCTTGCGCCCTCGATGGCGCTCACTGCTGCGTCCTTGATGGCTCCGGCTCTGCTGCTGATGCCTTCCTTTATGCTGTCCCATGCCTGGCTCGCTGTGTCCCTGATAGCGTTCCATTTTTCGGATGCTGACGCCTTCAAGGCTTCGATCTTGCTCGAGACTCCGTTCTTTAATCCTTCCCATGCTGCCGAGGCTGTGGACTTCATGCTCTCCCATGTTCCGGAGAGCCAGTTCCCGAGCCCTGTTACTGCCGTGCTTATTCCTGAGGTGAGTCCGTTCCATATTGTCGAGGCTGCCGTCTTTGTAGCCTCCCAGGCTGTCGAGGCGGCGCTCTTGATGCCTTCCCAGGCTCCGGACAGCCACTCTCCGCAAGCTGTCACGGCGCTTGAAATGGTGCTCGTGATGCCGTTCCAAACTTCCGAGGCGACTCCCTTTATTCCTTCCCAGAGTCCGGAGATAAAATTCTTGAAACCTTCCCAGACTCCTTTTAACCATTCAACTATAGCGCCCCAGTTCTTAACGATTGCGATAACGGCCGCGATTGCTGCTATGATGCCCGCTATGACTCCGATCACCGGAGCCGCTGCCGCGAGTGCTCCAGTGATGGCCGGAACGACTGTTCCGGATAATACGGCCGCAAGCCCTCCGCCTGCTCCGATAGCTCCCACGAGAGAGCCGATTCCTGCCACGGCTCCGCCTATAACGGTTATTATCTGGCCTATGGCCGAGATTAAGGATCCCAGGATCACCAGAACGGGCCCGACTACTGCCGCGATCATGGCGGCTTTAACTATAAACTTCTGAGTCTCCGGGCTGAGCTGTTTCCACCATGCCGCCACTTCCTTGATCCCTGCGGCCAGCTCTTTAAGCATCGGTCCGACTGTTTCACCGATGGCCGCTCCGACTTCACTCATGGCGAGCTTTAACTCGTTGAGTGTGGTCTGCATGCTGTCGATCGGGTCGAGGGTGCCCTCGAATGTGCTGTCTACTGTCCCGCCGAAACCTGTCACGCTGTTTGAGAGCTCGTCAAAACTGAGGCGGCCGTCCTGGACTGCTGCCGCAACTGCGGGGCCTGCCTTGTTTCCGAATAGCTCCATGGCTGTATTCATGGCTTCGGTGTCTGACGTGGCGCTGCTCATGGTCTGCTCAAGCTCTGCGAGAGCCTCGTCCATGCTCTTTCCGTCCTTCGTGGCATTTACAAGAGCCTTTTTGAGACCCGTCATGACTGCGGAGGAGTCCACGCCGTTTTTATTTAACTGTGCCAGGAACCCGACGGACGTATTGATCCCGAATCCCATCTCCTGGAGGGCTGTCGAGTTGCTCAGGAGATCGCTCGAGAGCTGATCCACTGAAACGCCCGTATCCTGGCTCGCTTTTGTGAGAATGTCCAGAACGTCCCCGGCGTCGGATGCGTCGAGGCTATATGCGGCCATAGCCGCCTGTACTTTGTCGATTGATCCCGAAACGTCGGTATCATTGAGCGCCGCAAACTTCACAAACTGGCCGGAGAGATCCTGCAGCTCGTCTCCGGTGAGGTTGAAACGCGTCGCCACTTCTCCGACCGCATCCGCAGCCGTTCCGAAATCTGTCGGGATCTCCGTCGCGAGTGCCTTCATGATGTCGCCGTACTGCTCGGCCGCTTCTCCTGTCGCTCCGGTCTTCTTCGTGATGGTGTCCATCGCCCCGTCAACTTCATTGAACGAGTCGAGGGCGGCCTTTCCTGCTCCTATGATCGGAGCCGTGACCGATTTTGTGAGGTTCGAGCCGATGTTCTGCATCTGATCCCCGACTGCAGTCACTTTCCCGCCGAGTGCCTGCATCTTCTGGCCGGCTGCTTCTATCTGCGAGCCGAGGTTCTTTAGTCCTGAGTTGTTCCCCAAGCTGTCAAGAGCCGCCGCTGTCTGCTCTGCTTCGCTTTCGAGCTTGTTCAGTTCTGCGGCCGTTGCTGCGACTTCCGCCTGGAGGGCGTCATACTGATTCTGTGTGATGGTGCCATCTTCGAGAGCCTGGGCGGCCTTCTCTGCCGCTTCTTTCTCGATATCGAGCTTCTGCTTTGTCTCCTCGATTGCTGTCGTGAGAAGATTCTGTTTTGTCTTGAGGGTGTCGATATTCTTCGGGTCGAGCTTTAAAGCTTTATTTACGATCTTGAGGCTGTCCTGGGTGCTCTTTAATGACCTGTTAACGTCGTTTAAGCTCTTCGATAGCCCTTTGGTGTTACCCTCAATCTCTATTATGATTCCTTTAACGTTTCCCGCTGCCATTAATCTATCCCCATAAGTTTTTTATAATCTTCGGCCGTTCCCTTCTTCGGGTAGTCGTACCGGTCATTGTCTGATTCTGTTAAAACGTCCATAACCTGTCCCCAGGTCAGGGCGTCGAGCTCGTCCATGGTAAAGCCCACTTGTTTTCCTCTTAAAATGAAAAGCGCCGGCGTTAAGATCCGGCTTGTGGGCTGTTCGTGTTTTTTGGGATGACTTTCGTCTGTTTGCTTCCGGCGTATAGATTCATTATCTCTTTAGCCGTGCCCTCCTGAATGAGCGCGTAGCTGTCTATACTGTCGAGCCAGTCCATGAAATCGTCCGTCGTGAGCTGGTTGACGAGCTTCCAGGATCCCAGAGCTGCACGGCGGTTCATTATGAACGCCAGCTTCTGAACGAGATCCGCATACTCGCCCTCTTTTGAATTGTTGAGGGCCTGCTGCATCCTCAGGCCGAAAACTGCCTCGACCATGTAGTCAGTCGTTGCCACGGCCTCGAACTCCATCGGAGTTCCTCCGATATCTATCGTTTTTTTCATGTTTTTTCTCCCCTGGTTTTAAAAAAGCGGGAGCCGGTTCTCTTCTTCCGGCTCCCGTGTGTCTTCGGTTGTTTCCTTCCGATATATGGTCTTTTACTATGCTGCGTTAACTGTTACGGCACAAGTGTCCGTGTATGTCACGCCGTCAACAGTGATCGACGCTGTGATGTTTGCGGATCCTGCCTCTACTCCTGAGACTACTCCGTACTCGTCAACGGTTGCTATGCTTTCTGCTGAGCTTGTCCAGGTTATTTCTGCACCTGCCGGCACTGTCTGAGCCACGAGCTGGATCGTTTCTCCTGCTGTTACCGATGCGGAACCCTGGAGAGTTACCGACGGAACGACCGGAACGCCTGCCGGAACGTATGGAGCGTTGAAAAATGTCTCATATCCGGTCTGACCCTTGACGAGCGTTGCCTGGATGAGGTTTCTCTCTTCTCCGCCGATCTCTACAGAGTCCGCTCTTGCTATAGCTTTGATAGTTACGCTCTCAGTCTGCACCTCTGTTCCATCCTCAAGAGTTGCGCCGCTTGCTGACGGTCTGGTTGCTGAGCACTTATAAAAGATAGTACGCTGTCCGCCTACGTCTCCGGATGTCTCATATCCGAACGCGAAATACTTTGTTACTGCGTTCTTGGTCTCAATGAGTGCGCCGTTTGCGTCCTCAATGTCTCCATAAATAGCCTTCTTAAATTCACGCGGAACGCTTGCGCTCTCGTAGTCGCCCTCGTAATTGCTGGCGGAGCTTGTAACGTAGTAAACGCCGTCGTCTGCGTAAAAATCTTCCTGGCTCGCATTATTGCCGAGATCAAGAGATACAGCTCCCGGCCATGGGATGCCGGCGCCGTATGATGTAGTAACTTCGCCGGTCTGTGGATTTGTGGTCTCTGTGAGCGGCCAGATCATGGCACGCTTTAAGCCAAAATGCACCTTGTTATCGTTAGCCATTTTGTAATCCTCCGAAATAGTAAATATTAATAAACAGGGACTCGTCCGGACTGTCGGCGGTGTCGCCCGTCCAGTAGATCCCCGCGTCTGTGAGTGCCTGTTCGACCTTTCCGGATGTTTCCGGATCCGGTCTCGTGTTGTAAAGCTGAGCTTCCACGGTCGGGATTTTCTGATATACTATGTCATCCGCGCCGAAATTATCCCCGTAACTGATATTAAAAACCAGATACGGCACCTTTGTTCCGACCGGCGCATGTCCTCTGTATGTTCTGATCCCTGTCGATGCTAAAAGGTTTTTGATCTCTGCCTCTGTCATAAATTGTCGAGCTCCTTTTCTACTTCCTTGACCATTTCCTCCTCTACCATGTCCGCAGCGTCCTTGATATGTTCCTGGGCGTCAGCGTGGCCGACCTTTCGGCCGTTCCTGAGGATGTCGTGGCCGTGTTCCAGTAGGTGGGTGAGTCCCGGATTCGTCCTGTTATGGATCACGGCCTCGCCCTTCGTCTTTTTAACTGTCCAGCCTTTGGCGTATGTCCCGGAACGTGGGCTTCTTTCGTTTACCGGGCTGGTTGCTTTCAGCTCCTGCACGGCCTTTTTACTGACCGTCTGCTCTGCCCTGTCTATCGCGTTATCGCATTTCTGCGGGATGTCGTGGAGCATCTGCTGGATCACGCTCTGGAGCTGTTCCGGTTTAATCCTGACTTGCATCCGTTACCCCCGATCTGTACTCCGTGTATAGCTCGATATAGTCGGAGCCGTCCGGCTGGTATGTCCTGTATATCCGATAGCGTTCCCCCAGGTATTCAAGCTCTTTCTCGCCTTCATACTCCGCAGCGTTGACGCTGAAAACATGCTCAGGCGTGAGCCCTGCCTTTCCTGCCTGGAAAAACTCCGAACGGCTGACCGATAACTCTCTGCAGAACGTCTCGCGCTCTGTCGGAGTCTCTACCGGATAGCCGAGCTCGTCCGTCGTTGTTGTTAACTTTACCAGCTTTATAACTCCGTCCATGGTTAGCCCTCTGTTTTTGCCTTTGTTGAAAAAATCCTGTTATTGATCTGAAACCGGAGGAACTGAGGCAGCGGCTCTCCGGTGTCTCTCTTTCTCCATAACCAGCCCGCGAGACCTGAGACCAGCTGAACGTCGGCCACGCTGTCCGAGAGATCGTTCACTCCCTCCCGGACTATCTCAGCGCGTGCCGATTCTATGTATTGAGCCAGTCTGTCGTCGTAAAGCGTGCTTGTCAGGATTCCGAGATCTGTCTTGACCATGGTCAGCGCTGTTGTTGCTGCGGTCTCGTTCCAGTCTGCCATCCTTCGCCCTCCTTACTTGCTTGACGTCTTTTTAGTCGTCTTCTTTGTCGTTGTCGCTTTTACCGGTTCCGCTTCCTTTGTCTCCTCTTCCTGAGGTTCCTCAGCTGTCACGGTCTCCGGGGCTTTCTTTAATGTCCCAGCTGATGCGACTCTGTTCATGCTGAGACTTGTTATTCCCCCTGTGTTCCCTGGGTTGTGTTTGCTGTGTCCTGAGCAAATGAAACTGCATTCGCTGCCGGTGTAACTCCGTTTATACCGATAGCAACAAAAGCGGCTGTTCTGACAACCTTTCCGTCATATCTTGCGGTTCCCTTGAATGCGATCTGGTCCTCGATAAAGAACGCATGCTCGCTTGTCTCGATGTTTGTTCCTTCTCTCTCTGCGAGGAGGTAAAGGTCGAAATAACCGCCGATTATGACATTATCCGGAATGAAATCGAGTACGACGATATCGCCGCCGATTACCGGCATAACTCCGTTAACAGCTGATACATACGCGCCGGATGCGTCAACCTCTACGAGCTCCGCGATGAGCGTTGTATATGTTGTCTCGTTCATAGCCCAGAGCTTCGCGCCTCTGCTGTATTTGCTCTTCATCTTTCCAGAATCGAGCACGAGCGCCTTCACGAGTGCGGCACCTGTTACGGTTGCGGCATGGCTTACGATGTTCGGTGTGCCTGTTTCTGCTGCGAGAGCTGTAACAACTCCGACCGGCATCTTTGTTCCTGTTCCGAAAAGTATAGCCTTATCGAGTGCGTAGCCGATAGCCTGGCCGAGTGCCTCAATGAGTGCATTTGTAAGTACCGGATCTGTATCGTTGATCGTGGCCCTGCACACGCGGAAAAAACCGCCCACGCGGTAGGCGTCCACCTCGATACCGGTGAAACTGAGGTCGAGCTCGTTAAGATTTGCACATACCTCTGTCCAGACTGCCTCAGGGATTGCGCCCTGGATTGGCTGTCTTGCAATGCCTGCTACTGGCTGCATATTTACTCTGCCATAGAGCTTTGAATACTCCTCGATGTTGTCTCTCAAAAGATCGAGGATAACTGTAGGAATGAGAGCGCCTGTTCCTGTGACTGCTCTCTTCTCTCTCATGGCTGTTCTGATTGTCTCGAGGAACTTCTGAACGTCCTCGCGCTCTGTGAATGCTCTCTTCTGGTCCATTGTCCAGTCTCTGAATCTCTTCTTCATGTGTGGAATCTCCTCTCTTGTTCTTGTTTCCGGCTCTGCTGCCGTTGATCTTGCTTCCGGCTCTGCTGCTGGTGCCGGTGTTTCTATCTGCTCGAGCTCGTTCTCGAGCTCTCTGACCTCTGTCTCGAGGCTCTCGACTTCGTTTGTAACGTCGCCCTTCTCAGTCTCAAAAGCTGTGACCGCTTCCTCGACTGCTGCCTTCTCCTCGTCGGTCTCTGCTTCCTCGATTGCCTGAGCGATCTCTGCCTCTCTGGTCTCGAGCTCTGTCATCTTTGCGCGGAGCTCTTCGAGTCTTGTCTTCTTTGCGCTGAGTTTCTTTCCCAGCATTAACGCTCTGAGTGCCATCGCTTACTCTCCTTTCAATCTCTGTCTCTGCTTTTCCTTCCATGCTTCGAGGGCTCTCTTTTTCAGTTCCTCCGCGTCTCTCTGACGGGCTGCGATGGAGGTCTCCTCGTATGCCGGAAATGTACAGCAACTGACCTCGTACAGCTTCACGGATTTTATAGTCCAGTGAATGTCTCCATTCTCGCGGAACTCGGTCTCCTCTTCGAGAATGTCAAACCCGAACGAGCACTGATTCACGTCGCCCCTCTTAACGCGGTTGTATAGGTTCATCGCGTCGCTGTCGTTCGGATTGATAGCTATGCGTCCCCAGAGACCGCGCTCGTCCTGTCTGAGCTCCAGCGTGTGCGCTGCGGTTCTTCCCAGAACTAAAGTGGTGTCGTGGTTTATGAGTGCTCTCACATCGTCCGAGAGTGTCCCGTCGAACGCTCCCGGCGCTATGCTCTCGCTCATGCCGTACCCTATATCATAGTTGCTATTAAAAACGGCGAAATAACCCTCGATGCTGAGGTTCTCGCCGTCTTCTCTCGTCATAAATTCGGCATCCGCTGACCGCATCTGCCTTCTTGTTCTCTCTGTTGTTTCCATGTTCTTTCCTCCTATTCCTGCACGAGCTTATTCTGTAAGCCTGACATGTCGCCCGGTATGTAGTTTTCGAGCACCCGGAACTCGTCCAGACCATCCGCCGGACTCATGCCGATTCTGTCTCTTACTTCGTTACCTGTCACGAAACCGCGATCGGCCAGAGCACAGAAAACTGTCGAAATGGTCTGCAGATCCCAGTCGTAAAGGCTCATGATGTTAAAATGTATGTACCATTTCGGGCTTAATATGAGCTTCTTCGTCATTTCCTGCTCGAGTGCCATCGTCACGCTTCGGACTGTTGAATTTATAAACGCGTTCCATTCGCTTTTACTGTAGTCTCCAACTCCCAGGAGGAACGCCGGAACGCCTACAATCGCCGCGACTGCCTGCTTATCGAGCTTTACATTGTCGGCGAGTGCCAGATCCGCCAGGCTGAGCGGTCTCACCTGCTCGACCTGAAACTGTTCGGCCGGTATAAGCCACGGATCCCCGGCGTTGCTGCTCTCGACGTAACTCTCGAGGAGCTTCTTCCTGCCTTCCTTGCTGGCGAACTCTTCCGTGAGGGCGTCAACCTTGACTATCATTGACGGTTTCCATTTGGAACTAAAAAACGCCTTTTCCGTAGCTCCGGCCTGTTTCAAATTGTCGGCCAGATCACGAACAAGGGCGTTGATTCCTGTTCCTTTCCACAAGTGCTCTTTATCGGGATTAAATCTGAAATGCAGCAAGTCGTCCGGCTCGTAGACCCGCCCGTTTATTGTTACGGTGTAGGTGTAGCCGTCAATGCTCGGGTTGATAGTGGCCTTCGATGCCGGAACCGGAACGAGGCTGCCTATGTAGCGGGCGCCGTTTTCTCCCGCCGCCGTGTTAACCAGGCAGAACGCGTTCCCCTTGCCATATAAGAGCATGTTCATAACTATTGCTTCTATAAAGTTTTTGCGAGTCATGAGCGGATTCGGATCAATGTCGATCTTCGCGCTCAGTTCGTTTATAATCCTCTTGTCTCCGTTCTCGGTATTCTCCAGGATGTGGATCGTTAACATGCCGACGAGCTCCGCGATCTTGCGGCACGCCGTGACTATCTCCGGATTCTTATCCAGGGATGTATATCCCGGAACGCATATATCATCACCGGGACCGCCGCCCACTAACCAGGCCACGCCCGAGACGCTTCTCTTTTCTTTTTTCCTAAACAGCTTTAGCTTCATGGGCTTTAATCCCACCATCCTTTCGCCTTCTGATTCTTTTCCAGGTTGTTAAGATATCGGACCGTAGCGAACACCGATGCATCAAATAGATCTATGCGCTGCTCCGGCTGGATCTTCTCGAACTGGATCATGTCGTCGCTCTTTTCTATAGCTCTGACGTTCTGGACGCAATACTCGTAAGCGTCCGAGTGCATGTAATACAGCTTTTTATCTTTTGCGGCCTTCTCAATATGCCGGAACCCTTCCGACTTTAAGTAATAAAATTGAGGTTGGTCGATTATGTTAAATTTTGCGGCCTTCATGGCTATGAAATACTCCCGGGCAAACTTCCGGTCGTGTCCGACCTGCTGGATCTTGAACCCGAGATCCCTCATGAATATGAACCACTTCACCACGTCCGAAACCTCAACGGTCGGAGTGTTGCTCATGGTGAGCCAGCCGTCTTCCGCCCATCCAAAAAGCGGAATGTTGTCCTCATCGGCCTTCTTGGCCGCATTAACGACAGGAAAAAACGCATGAGTTATAATGATGTCCACGTCTTCCGCTTCGTAATGTCCGAATAATGCCGCCGCCGTGAGGTCGTGGAGCTTCGAGAGATCCGCGCCGCCGTACCACTTGATCGGGAGGGCTGCGAGTTCTTTCAGGCTCCAGTCGTAGAGCTTGTCGGATGCCTTGAACTCCTCAATGTTGAAGTATGCCTTCATGGCCGTTGTGTATATATCGAGCGAACGGCTTAAAAAGTCTTTGCGCTGCTGCGGGTCGTTCTGAGCCTGGAGGGCTTCCTGCATGATGTCCTCCGGCCTGATCGTGACTCCATAACTCGGATTCGCTTTTTCGTGCTGCTCCGCGCTGGTGTAGTCAACGTCCCCGTTCTCGTCCTGGTCTGCTCTGGCCACAAAACAGAACAGGCTGTCATCCTTAACCGTGCCATTTAAGATCTTCACGGCATAGTCGAGGCGGCGGTAACAAAAACTGTTCATGTTGTCGCCGGCTGTCGTTATTCCGATCATGAGCTTATTCGTATATGCTTTCATGGCCTCCTTGAAGCGGTTATACTGAGCCGCTTTTTTGAAGGCGTGGATCTCGTCGGCTATGGCTATATTACAATTAAAAGAGTCTTGGGCATCCGGGTTCGATGCGAGCGCCTCGATGTATATCGAACCGCACGGCCTGCCGGATGCATCCGTGAACTCATACGAGAGCGAGTGCTCCGCGTTGTTGTTTCTGACTCTGAATTTTTCCACGAGTCCCCGGACTCTCAACATGTACAAAATATCCTCGAAAGACTGCTGCGCCTGTTTCTGTGACGCTGCCACGATGTAGATCTTTGAACCGCTCCGTCTTTCCAGAATTGCGAGCCCCCAGGTAAGCCCGGCTACAAAAAGAGTTTTCCCGTTTTTTCGAGGCACAAGGATAAATCCTTCCTTATACCGTCTCTCGTTGGTTCCCTTGTAGTAGAATCCCACGAGGTTATATACGATAAATATCTGCCACGGCTGGAGGATCAATGGCTTGTTGACAAGGCTCCGGCCTTTCATGTCCTCGCCCTGCTTGTGGACCATGAGCTTTTCAATAATTCCGATGACGAAATCGGGATCCTTTGGCCTGAGCTCCAGGTCGTCACGCTTTAGATCATCGAGGAACCTCTGGCAGCTCTGGACGATTTCCTTCCCGGCCAGCTTCTGTCCGCTCGTGACTTCTTCCGCGTACTTGATAGCTATTGACTTATAAGATTTCGCTTTCTTCTTCGTCATCCACTGCCCCCAAGGTTGAGAGATCCGCGAGGGCTTCTGTCAGTGCGTCGGCTTTCTGTTCCTGGAGAGCCTGCTCATTGATGGCCTTGAGTCCCTTCGGCGTGAGGCCGAGATCTCTCCAGTATGTCAGGGCGTCTCGGTTCAGATCATTTAAAAGCCGGAGCGCCGGGTTCTGTTCGTGGTTTGTGGCTCCGGCCTTGTTCGTATGCTCGATGATGACCCGGCCGCCGTTCTCCTCGAACGCCTCCCTCGCCTGATCCCGTTCTTCGAGTATCATCGCGAGCGTTTTTATAACTTCGTCAAAGTACGGCTTATATGTTCCGGCCCTCTTGGTGTCTCTTTTTATTTTGCTGATCCACTTTTTGGCCTCCATTTATCCCCCAATTTGAAAAAATCCCGCGTAATTAGAAACACCCCCTCGCCCCGTTGTCCCAAGTTGGCCAAAAAAATATTTAGACCCGGGCGGGGTTGCTTCCAGATGCCCGCGTGACTTCGTGTGCGCCTCATTCTCGCGTTCTTTTCAAAATAAAAATAATTTATACGACTGCACCCTCTGCCGTTCTTCCTGCGCCTTGTAGCGCGTCGGCCATGCAATCAAAAAGCGGACCGGCTCACGCCGTCCGCTATGGTGTCAGTGTTGGCTCTCCCGTCCATGTGATCGAGTGGAGAGCGTCGATGTATTTCCCGTCGAGGTCGAGCCAGTGATGCCGCCCGCTGATCTGGCAGCGCCAGTTCCTCAGTCTGTCCGGTTCTCCGTCCACGAGTACATCGTACCATCCCGGAGCTTCCGGATATCCTTCGTTATAAACCGGACCGTCTTCTTCTCTCGTGCTGCTCATTGACCTTCCTCCTCAGTCTCTCGCCCTCTGCTGTGAGCTCGTGGCTGTCCCTGTCATGCATCCGGTTGTGACATTCCCGGCATAAGCTGACAAGGTTCCAGCGCTCAAGAGCGAGCTCCGGATATATCTCAAACGGGTTGACGTGGTGAACGTGTGAGGCTCCTCTGAGCCTGCCGTACCGTTTGCAATACTGGCACTGATAGCCGTCACGCCTCAGCACTCCATCTCTCACCGTCTCCCATTGTTTCGAGTGATAAAAACTCTTATCGGTCTTCATTCTGTCTCTCCTTCCTTCTGGTAAAACAAGCGAGGCGCGGACCATCCGACGCGCCTCGCTGTGGGTAGTGGAAGAAATGATTCCAAATTCGACCACTATCATAATACTATTTATATTACTGTGTTTTCACTGTGCATCTTGTCGAGCCTGTCAAGCTCCCGGATTGCCCGTCTCTTTATGTGATAGTCCGGCTCGATGCACCACTCCTCGAATATCTCGTCCCAGCTTTTGCACTTGATATAGTAATCTATGAGGAACCGTCGGCTCTGTCCTTCCTTCATCCTGCAGACTCTGTTCCGGATTCCGTCTCTCCTGATCTGGAGCGTGACGATCTTCCTCGTTATGAGCGCATCCATCTTCTCGAGCCTCTCAATGGCTTTGATGACCTTTTTCTCGAGCCCGTCCCCTGTCGGTGAGGTCTGGACCCGCTCCCCGTAGTCACTCGTTGACTTGATGGCCGTCATTGATCGGAGTATCTCGTCCCGCTCCTCCTGGAGCTGATCTATCTTGAATTTTAGATCCCTTGCACTCTGCAGATATGTTTCCGTCTTCATTCCTTCCCCCTCCGTTAAAGTCTCAGATCTTCCCGCTTCTTTTTCTCTTCCGCCTTCCTGAGCTTTTCCTGTTTCTTCTCGTAATCCCTGAGGAGCCTCCGCTCGTAGTCCTTCATATAGTCGTCGTACTCTTCCTCGGTGATTCCGTCCTTCGGATTATAAATAACTGAATATATGAGGAGCACCAGGAATATAAATGCGACCGCCGCGATAAATCCTAAACAGAATAGTTTCATGCTTTGCCCTCCGTCTCTTTCATCTCTGCTGCTGCCTTTAATGCTTCGCCGACCCCCAGGCTGAGGAGAACCCACAGCGGAACGTCTCCGATCTTCGTCTCTTTATTTTCCCGGATGTACTTCCGAGCCTTCGCTGTGTCGAACTCGATCTCCATTTTGCCCGCTAACTCTGGCGGATTTTCTTCTTTCCTGAGCTTCTTCATTTGCCCTCCTCTTCAATCAATATGATGTTTCCGTCGTCCTGCCTGAATATCTGCACGTTATCCGGAACGATCAGCTCTCCGTTCTTTTCTTCGACCGTAAAGCCTCCGTTGACTGCGTGCTCTATGTCCTGGGTGTGCCGGCACTCTCCGCCGTTCCTGCTGCATCCGATCCGGTCTCTGCAGCTCTTCATCCTGTCGCATAGATAAAGCCGTTTAAATATTCCCATGAGCCCGCTCCCTTCTTAAATGTCTTTTAATGCCTGCCGCGCGTTGATCTCTTTTAAACTGTCCGCTATGGTTGCCAGGCTGTTTGCAATGTCTGTCAACATTTCCAGCTTTCCGCCTTCGACTGCTCTCTCCATAATCTCTGGATCGTCTATGTCTTGCAATGTTTTAAAAATGTTATTTATAGTCTTTTCTCTTTCCTTGAACTCTTCATGTCTGCTCATTCCTTATCCTCACTTAAACTTCTGCTTTAAAGTAAAATTCATTGTTCCATATTTCTTTTTCTTCAAATACTGCTTTGCATATCCTACAAGTGCCGAAAACAGATTTGAGTATTCATATTCTTTCGGATGTCCTTGGCAAGTTACGATAACAACGAATGTATATTCAACATTACTTGTCTTTTTCATTCCTTATCCTCACTTTCTGCCTTGTATGGCTCCGGCATGGCTGCCCAGGCTGTCACGTCTTCCCAGTCCCGCCCGGAGTCCAGCCAGCAGTCGTGCTCGTCCCTGACTGCTTCGTCGTGTTCTGTATATAGGCGGCCGCTGATTTTCGCCTTATATGTTATGAGTATCTCCTGACCATCTTCCGGAGTGAAACCGTCTAACATGGTGACTTCATCTATCTCCTCCGGATCATAGCCCTCATCTATTAGTTCGCCCCGCTCCTCGTCTGTCATCGGTCTGACCTTGATCGGATTCCACTTGAGCACGGCCGCTCCCTGCATGAACTCCTCAAACTCTGCCGCGCACTCTCCGCATAACTCCGATCCGTTGACTCTGATCCGTCCGTCCTGAGGTTCTTCGCCTCTCGCTATCGGTGGGAGCGGTGCCCCGCATCTGTCACAAATATTTATCATCATTCCGTCTCGCCCTCCTGTCTGTTCAATGTCCAGGCTAATAAATGCATCGCGACTTCTTTCACGTTCGATCTTGCGTCTTCCTTGTTCCTGGCAACGTCGCAATAAAGGTTTATGATGCCGTCCGCGATCCTGATCGGAGTCGCCTCGCGTTCTCCTTCCTCGAGAGATATTTTCATGGCCGCTCCTCCTCGTGCTCTTTCAGTTTCTGCTCGTGCTTGATGATGATCCCTTCGTCCTCATACTTTGCCGTCTCAAATAATATTGAGGTCATGGCCATGTTTCTTTCTTCTTCATCGAGTCCGAGTTTTTTCAAAAAATTTCTAACCGAAATACTGATTGCGAAAAACTCTTTCAGGATGGTTTCAATGTCTCCCCTGATCTCGGTCGTTTCTTTTTCACATTTAATCATTTTTCTTCCTTCCTGCCGATCTGTTCGGCCGTGGTCTCTGTCTCCGGGTCGAGTGCCTTCTCTATGAGCTCCGCAGCTCTCCGGAACCCTGCCGCCTTCGCGTGGTCCCATTCCTCTATCGCCTGGAGCGTCTCCGCTTGTATCTTCTCCAGGGCTTCGGCCATGTCCCCGAACGCCTGGATCCATTCCCGGAACGTCCGCCCGTTTATGGTGTAGTTGTCCAGAGTGTACTCCGCGAGCTCTTTTGCCGCTTCTTCCATGCTCAGGGAGCGGAACGCCTTGTCCTCTATTTTCACTCTCTGTCCTCCTGGCTTTCATCGTAGTTGATAACGGCATGGACTAACTCGTATATATACCTCTTGGCTGCGTCGGATGCTTTTCCGTCAATCTTTCGAGTGAGGCCGATCCTGTCACTGTTGAGCCTTGCCGCGTCAACCCCCGCCTCGAAACATTCGGACAAAAATTCCAGTGTGTAAAAGTCGTCCCTCTCCGGTATCTCCAGTCCTTCTTCGAGCTGGCATTTGAAGCAATCCGTCATTAACTCAATTATGGCCTCTTCTCCTTCCTTGTCTCCGGTCCTGAGCTTCTCTACTGCTCTATCTATGAACGAGAGCTTATCCTCCCAGGTAAATTCGGGAGCGGTTCCTTGCGTGTAGTTTCGGAACGCTTTCCTCACTTCCTCAACGTCGAAACCTCCATGAGGCTTGTCCGTGTCGATCTTGAGCCCTTGTATTAAATATATAATCATTTTTTATCCTCCTGCGTTAATGCTTCGATGATGGCCGCGTATCTCTTGCAGCACATTTTCGGGACGTCTTCCGTCTTCCATCTGATCAGATTCGCGTCGAGTAATGCCTGGCCGATCTCTGTCGCCAGCTCTCTTTTGATTACGTCCTCCGGGACATACTCAAGTTCTTTATGCGTTACCAGTTTAAAAAAATGTATGGTCTTAACTCTTGCCTGTATCTCGTGCCGCATGGTCGCCTCGTTTTTCGCGCATCGCTCCCAGTTGTTGGCAAGTTGTCTCCAGGCGTCGGCCTCTGCTTTATACAGTGCGGCGATCTTCTTTAACCGCTTAGCTTTCTGTCTTGCGTTCATTCCGTCGCCCTCCTCATGGATTCCTCCTGCCTCTTCATCCACGCCTCGACCTCTTCGTTGATCTTTTTCTGCTGCTTGTCGAACTCCCGGCGGATGTACTCGCCGTCGTCGATCTCGTCCTGCCATAAATCGAAAACCGCCGAGTCTGCTCTGTCGAGTGCTTCCGTCACGAGGTCGGAATAGATCCCGTTGTCGTTTGTCTGGTTCCTGATCTGCTCCCGCTCCTCCCAGAGTGCTTCCAGTCTGTCCCGCTCCGCTTCGCTGATCCAGTCCCAGCCGTAGCTCTCCTGGATGTCCTCGAACCTGTCGTACTGCTCCAGGACTTTAAACCTCGAAGAGTTCAGGATCTCGTCCCGCTCCTCTGCTGCCTTCTTACTTCTCGCCCTGGTCTTCTCCTTGATGTATCTCAGCTTTGCGTCCTTTATGACCGCTCTCGCTCTGTTCCTTGCCTTGAGATATTCCGCGGCCGCCTTCTCTTTCTTCTCTACTTCCTCCGGGAGGATGTACTGCTCCCCCGTTATCGTTGTAAATGTCAATTGGTCGTTCATCTGGTCTCCTTCCTTTCTTCCTCTTTGCCTCCGCATCCTTCGCCCTGGTCTTGAGCCTTGCTATGTTCACGGCTGCCATGTTCAGATCTTTATCCGCTCCCCTGAGGTTGTCCTGATTGAGTCTTGCCAGCTCTGCCCGTGTGAGCTTTACCAGGTTATCCGGAGAGAAGTTATCCGGATTATGATCCAGGAACAGAACGAGCTCGTCCGGTTTCAGTTTCTCCCCGTGGATCCGCTCCCACTCGTACCGGCTTAATAACTGCCACTTGTTCGGCTCTGCGACTTTTATCTTCCAGTAGCCGTCCGTCGTCTTGACTCTTGTCCCGACTGGCTGCGTGTTGTGTGGCCTGTTTCCTTTCCGGAACATGGTCGGCTCCATCGCTTTTCTGACGTGGAGCGGTGCCGCCTGTCCTTTGTTGTGGCTCGGCTGTCCCTTCCTGAACTTCGTATCAACTCCGGATGTGATTCCCTGGTTGCGTCGATAGTATCGGATCTTCTCTCTGGTGCACTCTATCCCGTAAAGATCCCGCAGCCTGTCGGCCATTTCCTGAGAGCCTACGCCCTTCGAGTTCTCCGCGATGTACTTCGCCACGTCCGGCGGGAACGTCCTCTGCTTCCTGTTGCCTGCTCCGGGTTTCGCGTGGAACTTGTGGTTCGCATAAAGGTTCTTGATCTGTGAATAGTCGAGCCGGATCCCGAACCGCTCCGCAAGCTCTCCGCGCATCCAGTCGAGGGAACCCTCTCCGCAGTGCTTCTCGATATATCCGAGGACTTTCGGTGAGTAGTTTCTTCTTCTGCCCATGCTCTACTCCTCCCAGCCTTCGCCGTCCTCCATCTTCTGGAGCCTGCGGCGGAGGTTCTTATTCTCGAGCGCGAGTCCTTCGTTGCTGATGCCGAGGAGCGGGATATCTACCGTGCGGCCGGTGCCGTACTCGTCGAACTGCTTCTGAGCCTTGAGGGCGAGATCCGCGTTCTTCATAATGGCCTCGGCGAGCTGTGTCACTGTCTCGGCCTTCCGGATCTCCTTCTCGAGCTCCTCGTCGCTGAGGTTCTCGTCTTCGAGTGCCTCTATCCTGTCGAATAACTTCTGGTTGAGATCTGCGAGGTTCTTCCCCCGCTTCTTCTCTGTGGTGGTCTCTTTCATTTCTTACCTCCTGTTTTACTTTTTCTTTGGTCTCTTTGGATTGAGCCTCTCGTTCGCCGCCCTGCTGATCTCGGCTCTGTGCAATCTGATGCACTCCGGGCATGTGGCGCGGCCTTTCATGCTTCGAGCCAGATATTGCCTGCCGCATCTGTGGCACGTCCTGAGGCTGTTCTCGATGTCCTTCGGGTCAAAAACCCCGTGGTCTTTTAATACTTCGATGATGGTCTCGTGATCGCTCAGCGTGAGCTCTGCCAGGACGAATATCTGCTCGCCCTTGTTCTCTGCCTGCTGGTATGATCTGATTATTTCGTCGTAGTCGAGTTTCACTTGTTCAAGTCCTCCCCCGTAATGTTGAATTTAACCAGGAGAAACGCATCCGGGTTCTCCATCCCGAGGTCTCTCCGTGCGAGTGCTTCGGCTATCCTTGGCCGGTATCCTCTCGCCTGATACATTTCCCGCTTTACGTCCAGCGGTTCCGGCTCTGCTTCCTGAGAGCTGCTGTGAGGCTCCTCGGCCTCTAAAAAATCAAAAATAGATAATTGTCTGCCCGTCTCCGGGGCTTTGTTCTGCGGTGCCTTCTTCGGACAGCACGGCCAGAATTTATATCGGTGTATAGTCCCGATGCCGTCCCGGAACTTTAATGCTCCGGCCTGTGATTTATACACGGGTTTGTTGTAGTCCTGATCCAGTCTCCAGCTCTCGCCCGTCTTTAGATCTTCCACCCACTCGTCTATCATTCCGGATCCCCTCCTCTCACTTCGTCGAGATACAGTTCCTCGATCTCCTGGAGGTCTTCATTCGGTTTCTTCCGCGGGTGGCTATATATATTCTTATTATTCTTTTTATTCTTATATTCTTCTATTGTGGTTAGTTGTTGGTTAGTTGTTGGTTGGTTCTTGGTTGATTTCTCGGTGTTTCGTTGGTTGGTCGTCTGATATTCGTCATACTTAACCACCGTAATAATTGAGCCTTTCGGTGTTCTCGTGATGGTTATTTCGTTGGTTGATTGTAAATGCGCTAACGCGGTTCTTACGGATTGCTCCGAAATATTGAGAGCTTCCGAGATTTTCTTCCTTCCGGTCATGAACGACCCCCTCGGGATCTCCTGGCCTCTGAACCTTGCATCCTTCCAGTTGGCCTTGAGTAAACAGTAGAGAAACACGGCAAGCGTCTTTTCATCGGTGAACCATTCCCACGCGAGCATCTTCCGGCTGATCTTGATATATCCTTCTTCCATGTGTCCCGCTCCTTCCTTTAACGGAACGGCAGATCATTTTCTATCCCATACGGGATATTCATCCACGCCTCGCCCGGTGTCTGCTGTGGCTGCTGTGGTGCCTGCTGCTGCCTCTGTGGCTGTTGCTGTCTCTGCTGTCCCTGCTGTGGTGCCTGCTGCATCTGCTGGCCGTCCTGGCGGCTCTCTGTGAACTCCTGCTCCTCGACGTTGACGTCGGTCGTGTAAACCTTGCGGCCGTCCTTATCCGTATAGCTTCCCGTCTGGATTCTTCCGGATATGGCCACCTTCATTCCCTGGCGGAAATACTGACCCGCGAACTCTCCGCGCTTGCCGAACGCTACGCAAGAGATAAAATCTGCAGACTGCTGTCCGTCCTGATGCCTGCCCGGTCTGTCTACTGCGAGCGTGTAGCGGGCGACTGCTGACTGCTGTCCGTCCTGCCCGGTATAGTATCGGACCTCAGGATCTCTCGTGAGTCGGCCAATTAATATCGTTTTGTTCATTTCCTCTCCTCCTCTAAATATTCGATGATGACCTCTGTCCGGGGGTTCTCCTTGTCGTACAGTACGCGGGAACCGTCCATTCCGGCGACTATGGTCGAGTTGTCGTCGTCTATTACTCCGTAGTGCACCAGCACGTCCAGTAGAGCCTCCTCGAGGTTCACCAGATCGACGCGCCTCTTTGTAGGCATGTAGAACAGTGCCCGCACGTTTACCGGCTCCCGGATGGTCGGATCATGCGGCATGAACCACGCCGCCGAGTGCTCATATGTTTTATATACGTCTGACGGGACTATCATCGGGCGCCCCGTTGGTTTATGCCAGATTATTTTTTGTGAGTTCTTTTTTGTCACTGGTGCGAGCTTGATCGTGAATCGGGTCTCTTTTCCCGGTTTTAGTTCCTTCATGTGATCCCCCTAAAATGTCAAAAGATATGAGTAACGTCATGACTCCGATCAGAGCGCACTCGATGCCGTCGGCGAGGTTCTTCGCCGTATATGCTCCGAATAAGGTTGCAAAAACCCCGAGCCATGCTATAATGTATTCAAGAGTATTTTTACCCCAGGCTCGAGGCACTCCACCGCCTCGGGCCGTTTTCTTTTCTTCTCTCATTCTGTCCTCCTGTTCTGACGGTTGAACAGATCCGCGATCCCGTCCAGGTTGTTTTCCATCTTTTCCCGTCCTGCTCTTGCCAGGATGCTTCCGTCTCTGAAACGGTAGACGGTCATCGGCGGCCGTGAGGTCTCCGGATCTGAAATACAGATCGTAAAATCTCCAACGCTCTTTGTTGATGTTACCGAAATGTCGAGCCCGGTCATTCTCCGGATATCTTCGAGTTCTTCCGCTGCTTTGAGGATCCTCTCGAGGGCTTCCTCTGTCAGGACCTTTTCCATGCTGTCCGCCTCCTTTTATGTGTCATTTTCAACCCACAGCGGAGCCTCTTCCGCTTCTCTTCTGATCCTTGCCTGCTCTGCTTTGGCCATGAGCCCCTCGACGGTTGCCTTCTTCGGCCTGCCTCTTCTTCTCGGCGCCGGTTCTTCTTCCTCCGGTTCTTCTTCCAGCAGATCCCGTTCTGAGTCTTCTTTTATTTCCTCAAGACGTCTTGATGTCTCGGCGAGCATAGCCGCCGCGTCTGTCTCGAATAAGATGTCCGCCGCATCTACTTCGATCAGATAGTTTTGAAAGTCTACGACTCCCACAGGCTGCACACGATAACTTGTGCCGTTCTCCCCGATCTGTATTACTTTTACTTTTGCCTTGATCCAGGCTTCGCTCCCTGGTGTCCCTCTTACTTCCATGTTAACCCCCTAATATACGAATATTTCTGCGGACCTGATTCCAAAGTTATAACAGGCCCCCACGTCTCCCAGATATATATCGCATCTGGAATTTATCCCGCATCGGTCATTCACTATGAAATCCCCGAGCCCTGCGATATGGATCCATGTCCCGAGCGGTAGATGGTTAAACGCCACGCCTCCAATAAACGGCATAGCCCCGCTCGCTGTTGCATTACCTGTCCACTCATACGCACTCAATGTCCAGACCCCGATGCTCCTCATGTTCCCCGTCGGCGCTGATCCCGACAGCCCCGAAAGCGTCTGTTGCCTTGCGGCTTTAGCCTGTCGCCTCCGCTCTAATCTTTTTTTAACTCTTCCCGGAGCTCTTCCTCCGTCTGTTGGCTCTGCTTCCTGAAACTTGTAAAAGCCTGATTTGTGTTGTGAAGGTTTCGCTTCTGTGTAGCTATCTGCTCCGCCTGCTCCTCAAGCTGTTTCTGCTGTTCCTCGACGTATGTCTCGAGATCCTCAAGCTGCAGACCGTGTTCCGATTTGATCTCTTCGATCTTTTTCTGAGTGGCCTCAATCTGCGCCCGTGTCTCCTGGATGTCATTCTCGATCTGTGAGACCTGTCGCAGCGCTGAGATCATAAATCCCGCAACGATCAAGAGCGCCAGGGTGTGGAACAGCACCCACAAGTCTACTTTTTTACTTTTCATTTTTGGTCTCCCTTCTTCTCCGGTAGATGTAGTCCTCGAACTGCTCGACGTTGATCTTTATCCCGCCGAGCTGCTTTACTCCCTTGGGATATAAACCGGACCGCTCCATCTCCCGGAACCTTTTCCGAATGAGCGACTCGCTGCATCCTTCCCGGACTGCGAGCTGACTCACGCTCAGTAATAATTCTTCCACTTTGTTTCCCTCCTCAATTATCGTGATTCTTACTCACTCTCTGAGGCAAAAAAAACGGCGTCTTTTTGCGCTGGGTCCAGATGTAAAATCTGAGTGAGCGCGTAGATCTCCGAGGCTGTCGCATCTGCTCCCCTTAAAATCGAATATAATCGGGTTCTTGAGCATCCGAGCTTCTCGGCGATGTGAGTCAATGTTATTCCTGACTCTTTTATGAGTCTTCTCAACTCGACTGTGTCCGTCATGGCGTCCCCTCCTTCCGTGAGTCCTGCTCACGTTTTTATAATATACTGCGGTTTGTTGTTTGTCAATCACATTTTTGTTGTTTTTAAAAAACTTGTGTGCTATCATACGAATTGAGGAGGAAATGAGAATGGAACCTTTGTATATAAATATTAAAGCAATACGCAAGGCCAAAAATTTGACACAGCAGCAGCTCGCGGAACTGGTCGGCTATAACGACCGCTCAACAATCGCGAGGGTGGAGGCCGGAGAGATTGATCTCCCACAAAGTAAAATTAAACAGTTCGCCGACGCTCTGGGAGTCACTCCGGCGTATCTGATGGGATGGACTTCGGATGACTTAACAACTGATAGCCTTATGACGGAAATCGAACCGCTCCCGTCTGGCCAAAAAAAGCATTTGCTCGAATATATTAAACTTCTAAAAAATGCGCCTGATCTGATAACGAAAAAATAGGAGGCTTTTTATGTGGATAGAAAAAACAAAGAACGGACTCCGGCTCTGTGAACGTTTCACGGGTCCGGATGGAAAACAGCACCGGGCATCTGTCCCGCTGCCGAAAAATACCGCCCAGGCTCGCAAGACTGCGGCCGCTGACCTGATGGCAAAAATAAAGGACAGCCAGACTCTCGCGAGTGGTCGGACTCTCTTCGGGCTGATCGAGGAGTATCTGATCCGGATAAACGTTAAAGAGTCGACTCGCCGTTCTTATGAAAGAACGCTGCGGCGTGTCTCCGAGATCCTGGGCGACGTTATCGCGGACCGTCTGACGGTGCCATATATAAAGAGAACGCTCTCAGCTTCCGGAAAATCTCCCCGGACTCTTAATTCGGATCTGGTTCCCTTTAATACCTTTTTAAAGTGGGCCGCCGAATATGGTTATATATCCGAGCCGCTCCACGTTTCCAGGTTTCCGGATAAAGCTCCGCGACGGGATCCGTCTCTCGAATATCTAGAACGCGACGAGCTGGCCGATGTACTGAGACAGCTCCGGGGCTCTAAGTATTACTATATTTGCAAATTTTTAGCTCTTACGGGCTGCCGTGTGGGCGAGCTCGGGGCGCTGCTTCCTGAGGATATAGACGGCCGTTATATTCACATAAACAAAACATATAACCCGGAGAACGGCGTCACGTCTCCGAAAACTCCGAGCTCTGTCCGGGATGTCTTCATAACTCCCGAACTGGCCGAGCTGCTCCGAAATTATAAGGAATGGCGGCTGCTTTATATCATGGCACACAAAATCCGGCCTCAAACTCTCTTTTTTAATTCCTGGGGCAGTCCGATTTCTGCGGTCAACTTATTTCAGGCGCTTTCCAACGTCGAGTGTCAAAAACATTTACACCCGCACATTTTCAGGCACACGCACGTTTCACTTTTGGCCGAACAGGGCGTCTCTCTGGAGACCATCGCGAGACGTCTCGGCCATACTACGAGCAAAACGACCCGCGAGATATATTTCCATGTTACGGAAAAATTAAAAGCCAGGGACGAGGAGGTTCTCGCCCGGGTTTCAATAATTGGATAAATGCTACTATACGGATTTACACCGCGAGACGCTTCCGAGCTGTTTCGCGGTTTTTTCGTGGTTCTTTCGTGGTTCTGCCCCTCTTTTGCCCCTCTTTTCCTCGGATGCCCGTTAAATCCTGAGACTTATAAGTATTTCTTAAATTTACATAGTTAAATTTTACTTTTTGACAAAAACCATCAAAAACCGCGTAAAATCGGCATTTATCGGCATTTTGTGACAACTGCTCCGGCTGGCCGTTTTTTCATTTTCTGCCCCTGTTTGCCCCTCTTTTGCCCCTCAGGGTTCAAAAAATAACATTCCCGGAATGTAAAAAAGGAACCGCCCTGAGGCGGCTCCGTCTTAAAAATTAAATGTGTAATAGTCATACATCCCGAACTCTATGTCGTCTCCGTCGTTTCCTTCGTCGATCCTGATCTCGGTCAGATATTTTCCATTCGACTTGGTTCTGTCATACTCGGCCTCGGTGATCGCATCCGTGAGGCTCTTCGTCTTTATGATGTCGAACTGGTCGCCGTCCGGCTGTCCTGATGTTCCGATGGCTGTCGATGTTACCGTGAACCCTGCCGGCTTTCCTGTGAGATCCTCAACCACTGCACGAGCCAGGAGATCGATCACATAAGCGGGCGGCTCATTTATCCCGCTCTCCCAGTTCTCAAGAGTTCTAACCGGGATCCCGTACTCTCTGGCGAACGCTGCGCGGCTTTTCTTTCCTCCGAGGTTTCGGAGTTCCTCAATAATCTTGTTATTTTCCATTTTTTAATCCTCCCTTTATATCCTGCCCCGGTTTCCCGGGGCTTCTTCTCTTTACTTCCAGCCGTGAGCCTTGTCGGTTTCGTGGAGCTGCTTTCCGATTTTCTCATGGAGCTCCATCCACTTTTTGGCCCTGCCTTCGGTGCCCTGGTGTGCTGCAAGTGTGGCGAGGAGTAGGTCGCAGACCTCAATCCTCTTTAGGTTTAAAGTTATAACTGAGTCGTTGTTGTATTCTTCCTCCATAAGCTCGGCGAGCATTTCCGGCGTGACTTCCTTCTCCTGGTCTTCAATGTCGAATAAATTCGCTCTTAACTGTTTAACTGTCATTTTGTTATCCTCCTAAAAATTATTTATAAGTTCCTGAGCCTTTTCCAGATCCTTCTCAAAAACTGCCTTTAATATGGCGAGGATCTTCTGCTCTGCTCTTTCAACGCTTCTGTTGTCGTCATATCCGTAGTAATCGGCCAGCTTGTAAAATGTTTCGAGCTTTTCCGGAGCTATCTCAAGAGCTCCGCTCTTATTCATGGCATATAATACGTTGATCTGTTTCTTTGTGAACTCTGTTGCTTTCATAGCTCCGTAACTTCTCATATCCTTAACCTCCGTTTTTGTTGTTTTCCTTGTTTCTGTCTATACAATACCACTGTTTCGGTGGTATGTCAACAACTTTTTAACCGATTCGGTGGTTTTTATTTTGCACTAAAAAAAGCCCCGGGGCCTGACATGTGTCAAGCTCCGGAGCTGTTCTGACGCGCCCAGGGGGTGCGAGCGTCAACTGTAATATAGTTTTGTGATGGCTTTCTGAATCTCTGCGGGATCATATCCGGCCGCCCTGAGCTTCTGGGAGCGTTCCGGATCATTTCCCCATTTGCCCGCCCAGACTTCTTTCGCTATCTCTTCGGCGGATCTCTTTCCGGTTCCCGGCTTATATGGTACGCCGGCCTTCGTTGTTATCCACGCTTCGAAACCTGCTTTGTCGAGTTTTTCCACGAGCTCGGATGCGTATTTTTTGAACCTGAACGCTCCTGCCTGGACTTTGATCTGTCCGCCGACTTTTACCATATAGGTATCAAATCCGGCCTCTGTTAACTGATCCACGAGGGCGAGGGCGTAGCGTTCTTCATTAAACGCGCCCGTCTGTACTCTGTATATTGTCGGAGTGCTCGGATCCGGTTCCGGTGCCGGCTGTCCCAGCTTCGCCAGGATGTCCCTCTCGAGCTTTCCGGATCTTATGATCTTCTCGAGATATGGTCCCGGACAGTCCGTGTTATCAAACATTTTATGAATTGTGATCGATCCGTCCGGGTGTCCGTTAAAATGCGGAGTGATGTCATATCGGCGGCATATATCCGCGCATAATGCTATTAAAGCCTTGTAGGCCGCATCCGAGACCGGCCAGTCCGGACCCTTGCCGCTGTTGCTTACCTCGATAGTTATAGCGGCATGATCGTTCTCCCGGCTGGTTGATGTCCAGGGTCTCCGATTCTCTGCAACTCCTGCGCATATGGTGCCATCGTTTCCGATGTAATAGCTGGCCGATGCCTCCCTGCTGCTGTAAAGGTGGGATCGAGCGCAATCATCCGCAGCCATGATCGCGGCCATGTGGTGCGGCGTGATCTTTGTTATTTTATATTTTCGCGGGTTGCTCTTCTTGTTTCCGAAATCTACGGCGAGAGTCGCGAGCACTGATCTATTCTGCATCTTTGTTCCCCTCCGTGCTTTCCTCCGGTGCTGCTTCCTGAGCCTGCTCCGGATCCTCTGTCTTTGCCTTGTCTTCCGTCTGCTTCTTTATGTTCTTGATTATAGGCTCCAGGAACGGCGGGAGCGCCACGCCTGCGGCCTTTATGTTTTCAAGAATAGATATTAACTCGTTACAAACGAGCCATATTGCAACGACACAAGCGACTAAAAACTTGAACGGCGGGCGGATCTGTACGACTTCCGCCGCATAGATCAGGAGCCTGTCCACCACGGCTCCAACGACTACGAGGAGCCACTGGAGGACCTTCTTCGCTATTCCCTTAAAACTCTTCGAGCTCTCGAACTCCACGCCCTTATATTTGCACGCGAGAAACGCGGTTATATAGTCCAGAATGTTACACCCGACGAGTAAAAAAACAGGAACGGCCAGGACTCCCAAAAAGCCCAGGACTGCTCCCCATACTGCTACAATAACCGCTTTTACTTTTTCCATGCTGTCTCCTCCTTGTTAGTTCGTAAACGAAAGAACGTATGTTACTTTCATGGTCTTATCAGCTGTTTTTGTGACCGGCTCCTCCAGATTAAATATTGTTGCAAGGATGTTATAATCTCTGTACAAAGCCGAGCCTCCGAACCTCATTAGCGGATTGTCTGGGAGATTTCCGATGCCTCCCAACGCTTCCCCGTTTGTGAGACGCTTCGTTTTGCTGATAGCGTCATACTGATAGCTTCCGACCGTGAAAACATCCTCGGTCTGTGCTGTTAAAACTCTCGGGCTGACAGCTCCCGACGTGTGAGCTCCTCCGTCAAATTCTGACGTGTTGGCAAGGTTTGTTATATCTATCAGATAGTCGTCAATAATAGCCCACTTGCTCGATATTCCATAAGTAAAATATATACTCTGTAATCGGGTTGGATTGATAGCTGGGAGTCCTGTCGATGTCGGAGATAAAATGGTAGCCGTGACAGCTCCTGTTGGGATATTGAACTTAATGACATAAGCGGGATAGTCATCCGTAAACATTGACGTGTCGGCTACTGCTAAATATCCCGTATTAGAGCTGACAAGAATTATAAAAACGTCATCTCCGTTTTGGTGTATCTTGTATTCTTCGCCGTATCCCATGAGGTTCTGTACGCTTCTATCGTATGGTAGATTCTGAATTGCTGACGGTATGCTGACCTCTATCTCATCAACCTCTCGAGCTGTCATGTTGTCTCTGATATCTATTTGAGAATATGGGAAGTCGTAGATTTTAATAGTCCATTTATCAACGTTGACAAAACTCTGCAAGGAATACACCCTGTTGTCTTTATAGCCTAATGGGATTCCACTTATTCCTTCGAGATTTGTCACGGAGTTATAACCGCCCGCTGAAAAGCTGTTAGCCTTGTTAGTTACTGACTTGTTGCCGATGCCTCTCATGCCCCCATAGATTGAGGACAGCCCGACGGATGCTATTACTCCGTTGCCTTGTGAAGTAGTCCAATCCCACACCATTTTGAGAGAACCGTCCTGTTGCCATCCGCTCTCCGTGTCATTGTATGAACCTAACTCAATAGGTGCTCCGCTGTTCAGTATGTCTCTTGCTCCGTTTGCGGTCATGCCTACACCTGCCGGAACTCTTACAATCTCGTTCGATTCCGTGAGAGCTGTGTCGAGGCACATCACGCCACCGAGCATATAATACAGAGCGTTACTGTTGATATATGATGCGTTAAATGCTGAACGGTTAGTTATACCGCCTTTCTTGTAAAAGTATTCAAGAGCCTTCGTGACCATGTTATCGTGCTCCTGCAATTCTCTTCTGCCTGTCTGAGCATAGATCAATTCGATTTTACAATGTCCTTTTAACATGGATTCTTTCTCCTTTAATCGGTTGTTTTGGTATATTGAATGGTGACTGTACCTGCATATAATGTACCTGCGTTCATATTAGGCCTTACATTAATGTCTGATGTATCATCAGTTAATAGTGCTGAAAAATATTGTGATGAACTTCTGTAGTATTCATATTTAATAGATGGTTCGGTTTGTCCGATGGAAAAGAGTCCCTCAAA
>Ga0310691_10001815_pt1 | contig 30794 bp, 28 predicted proteins | sample 176DNAGHGlowgp2_FD_203887 | JGI IMG/M metagenome (GOLD analysis project Ga0310691, IMG submission 203887) | Sheep rumen microbial communities from Palmerston North, Manawatu-Wanganui, New Zealand - 1766 DNA GHGlow gp2 (v2) (version 2) | ecosystem: Host-associated > Mammals > Digestive system >... | reverse complement strand
CGCTCGTTGCGACGAGCGGCAAGGGGCGCTGCCCCTTGACCCCGCAAACTTTTGAAAAAGTTTGATCAAAACTTCAAAAATAATTCTAAATGAAGTATCTCGAAAGTCTGAAAGAGCCTCTTGTTTCCATACAAGAGGCTCTTTGCGGATTACTTTGCTTTTGTTGCGATTTCCTTAATCAGTTTATCAAATACGGTATCGAGCGACAGGCAGCCGAGCTCGCCTTCCTTGCGGGAACGGACGGTGACGCCGTTCGCTGCAATCTCGTTGTCGCCGATAATCAGCATATACGGGATGCGGTCGAAGCGCGCATTCTTGATCTTTGTTCCGATATTGCGATCCTCGGCATCGACGGTGACACGCATACCCCAGTTTGTGAGCTTATCTGCGAAGTCTTTTGCATAGGCAACATGCTCCTCGCCGATCGGCAGCAGACGAACCTGCTCCGGTGCGAGCCAGAGCGGCAGCACACCGGCATATTTTTCGAGCATATATGCGAGAGTGCGCTCATAGCAGCCGAGGGAGGTTCTGTGAATAATATACGGCAGCTTCTTCTGACCGTCCTTGTCGATATAGTACATACCGTAGCGCTGTGCGAGCAGCATATCAATCTGAATCGTGACGAGGGTATCCTCCTTGCCGAACACGTTTTTGTACTGGATATCGAGCTTCGGGCCGTAGAATGCGGCTTCGTCAATGCCGATTTCATAATCAAGTCCGATATCGTCGAGAATTTTGCCCATTGCATCCTGTGCAATCTGCCACTGCTCGGCAGTGCCCTCATACTTGTTGTTCGGGTTTGCGGGATCCCACTGCGAGAAGCGGAAGGTGCAGTCTTCGAGCAGACCGACCGTATCGAGCATATGCTTTGCCATTTCAAGGCAGAACTTGAATTCATCCTCAAGCTGATCCGGGCGAATGATGAAGTGACCCTCCGAGATCGTGAACTGGCGCACGCGGATGAGTCCGTGCATTTCGCCGCTGTCCTCATTGCGGAACAGGGTAGAGGTCTCGGTCAGGCGCATCGGCAGCTCTTTATAGGTGCGCTGCTTGTTCAGGAATACCTGATACTGGAACGGGCAGGTCATCGGACGGAGCGCAAAGCATTCCTTTTCCTCGTCGTCCGGGTCGCCCATGATGAACATACCGTCGCGGTAGTGATCCCAGTGACCGGAAATCTTGTAGAGATCGCGCTTTGCAAAGAGCGGGGTCTTGGTGAGCTGACAGCCCTTCGACTGCTCGTAGTCCTCAACCCAGCGCTGAAGAATCTGGAGCACTCTTGCACCCTTCGGCAGCATGATCGGGAGACCCTGACCGATGTAATCGACGGTTGTGAAATAGCCGAGCTCTCTGCCGATCTTATTGTGGTCGCGCTTCTTTGCTTCTTCGAGCAGATCGAGATGCGCTTTGAGCTGTTCCTTGTTCGGGAAAGCGATGCCGTAAACGCGCTTGAGCATCTTGTTGTTCTGATCGCCCTTCCAGTAAGCGCCGGTACATGAGGTCAGCTTGTATGCCTTGACAAGACCGGTTGCGAACAGATGCGGGCCGGTGCAGAGATCGACATATTCGCCCTGCTTATAGAAGCTGATGGTCTCGCCCTCCGGCAGCTCCTCAATCAGCTCAACCTTATAGGTTTCGCCGCGCTCCTGCATCAGCGCGATTGCCTCAGCTCTTGAGAGGGTAAAGCGCTCAATGCGCAGGTTCTCCTTGACGATCTTCTTCATCTCTGCTTCGAGCGCCGTCAGTGTTTCGGCAGTAAACGGCTGCTCGGAATCGAAATCATAATAGAAGCCGCGGTCGATTGCCGGACCGATTGTCAGCTTGACATCGGGATAAAGGCGCTTGACAGCCTGTGCGAGGATATGTGCGGCAGTGTGATTGAAAATGTGTCTGCCCTCTGCATCCTCAAAGGTCAGCAGCTTGACCTCTGCATCGCCGGTCAGCTCGGCAGTCAGATCGGCAGGGGCGCCGTTGACCAGAGCGGCAATGACCTCGCGGCTGATGACGCCGGCTTCCTTCGCAGCATCATATACCGTGACCGGTACCTGAGATTCGTAGCTGCCGTTTTCAAATGTGATTTTCATAGCTGTTTCCTCCTGTAAACGAAAAAATCCCGCGCCCCTGACAAGTCCAAAGCCTGTCCGGGGTACGGGTTTGCATCCGGTTATTGATACAAACGCGCACGGTTCCACCCGAGCGTTTCCTCATTCCCATCTGTTTCCACAGCTTCCGGTGGTACCGTCATCGGGTTCCGGCGAATGCATTTCAGCCCAGTTGTGCATTCTCTCTGTCAGTCGGATGACCGAAGCGACATGTCCGCAGCTTTTTCCGTGCAAACATCTGATTAGGATTATTATACTCCACTGTCATCCGAAAAGTCAAGCAGTTTTTTGCGATTTGGTATTCTGCACAATTCATTTTCGACGGGATCGGATTCTTTTCAATCATTATTGACAATTCGGCGAACTTGTGGTAAAATAAAGAAAAAGCGCGAAAAGCGTATTTTAGGGGGATTCTTTATGAAAACAGGAAAACGGCGCATCTGCGCACTTGCGGCTGCATTGCTGATGAGCACGGCGATGATGACGCCTGCTTCTGCTGCGGAGGGCAGACTGTATAATCAGTATGACCCGTACTGGAAGACCGTCATTATGCACAGCATCACCGGAACGGAGAGCAGTATGTATACATCCGCGTGCGGGATTTTCTCGTTCTGCAATGCGATATACGGGCTGAACAGCACCGAAATTGACGCAGTTGAATTTGCGGAGTGGGCTTGTTCGATCGGTGCGTACCGTCCCGGAAACGGCGGAACCTATCATTATGTTCTGTATGCGAATGTCGAGGAGGGCTGGGCAGAGCGCGCCGGCTTTCATCTGGAGGGCACATACAGCGGAACGGTTAAAAACAGCAAGCTGATTGCACATCTGAAATCCGGAGGTGTCGCGGTTGCGCACGTCTACGGGCATTTTATCGCGATTACGGGCTACGATGAAGCAAAGGGGCTTTATCATGTGATCGAGAGCGCGTGCAGCAAAAACCGTCTGCTCGCTGCGGATAGCTGGGTCGATGCGGCAAAGCTCTCGGACGGCAAAACGAAGGTTGACTGGTTTGCGCTGCTGAGCAATACGAAAGCGCCGGGGCGCGCCTCGGTGAAAACCGATTACCTGCACAGTGTCGGCTCGCCGATTGATTTTACGCTCGACAGCGATGTGAAGGCGACATTCGGACTCGGCATAAACAATGCGGCAGGGGAGCGCATTGCGACCTATTATTCCCGTCAGGCGGCGCTGTCCTGCGTGCAGCATTACAGCGCGAGTGTCGATGAACTGGGGCTGTATAGCGCCTATACGACCTCTTTTAATACATACGGTCATAAGAACAGCAAGTCCTGCAAGTTTCTTGTGTATGATACGGCACCGCAGAAATCAGAGATTTCCTGCGAGCAGCCGCTTACCGGTGAGACCGGTGTGCCGATGCGCCTGAATCTGGAGGGCGATCTCGCGGAATCCTATACCGTGGAGATTACCGATCAGGACGGCGTGAAGGTTGTTCAGGAGAACAAGGCGTGTGAACTCTGCGAATTATCCGGCACCGCGGCGGCTTATGACTGGGTTCCGAAGGAGCCGGGCAGCTATACTGCGCGGGTCATCATGCATAATGATATCGGCGATCTGGAAAGTGAACCGATCGAGCTGTATGCCTCGGGCAATGTGACGGTGCAGCTCGATGCGGCAGGCGGAACCGCAGAGCAGAAATCGGTATCGGTTCCCTATGCAGGCACATACGGCACGCTGCCGGATGCGAAACGGCTTTGGTATGCATTCGACGGCTGGTATACGCAGGCGTCCGGCGGGGAGCAGATTACCCCGGAAACCGAAGTGACGAACCGCCGTACACACAGTATCTATGCGCAATGGAATCCGCTGCCGGAGGGCGACCTCAATGCCGACCGTATAACGGATTTGCAGGATGCGGTGCTGCTCTCCCGCGTGCTGCATGAGGATTCTGCACTGTCGGAGCGCGCAGATTTCTCCGAAATCATGGAGTATGCCGACGCAGACCGCAACGGCAGCATTACGATGCAAGACCTCTCTTTTGTGCTGGATATTCTGTATTATGAGCCGGATTCGGCACAGTGACGATTTTTCTAATATATATATATATATATTGTATAATCTGACGATTGATTTTTAGCAAAATATGTGATAGAATGATAGTATAAAGTATGCTTCGGACATATTTTGAGAGGAGGTTTTATTATGAAAACAAAAAAGCGTTTATTTGCCCTTTTGTCTGCTGCTGTTATGAGCATCAGTCTGAGCGGCGTCTCGGCGTGCGCGGACTATGAACCGTATTATGCAGGATATTCATTTGAGGATGCGTTTCAGGATTATCTGGAGCAAAACGGACTGCATCACTATGAGGGGCTGGGCATTCTGAAGGATGTGTTCAGGGGCGAGGTCTATTATTCCGATCAGGCACTTGAGCTTCATATTCTTCAGCCGCCCTATGCAGAGATCATTATGCGGACAGATATCAGTGCGGAAGAATCTGCTGCAAAGCTCTGGGACATCCTTGACACCTATTTTGAGGGTGAAGAAACAGAGAAAAGGTACGATGCGGTGACCGGCACGACAAACTATATTGCCGGCGGAAAAAAATATTTCCAGTACAGCGCGGGAAAGCAGCCTTACGGACTGATTTTCAATCAAGATTTTACAACATCGTTTTCTGACGGGATCATTGCGAAGCTGCTGGAAGAAGAACTGATTACCAAATATCAAGCATGGGATTTCAGTATCAGAGATTGGCATGTATTTACAGACGGATGCCTGTATTACTGTTCAACTGACGAAGATGCAGTCCGTGCATATCTGGAAGCGCATCATCCGTCTTATCAGATTTATCACAGGGACGGAGACACATACGGATTTTTTGTTGCACCGGAGGGTGTAACGGATTGGAGCAGCACAAATTCCGCTTCCCCGAATGTGAGATTTACAAAGGAAGAACAGCTTATGCTGTGGGAAGAAATTTATCGCGATCTCAATGTCTTTGTCGATCTGAACCGCTATGTTTGGTCGGTGGGTTCAGCCGGAGAGCATGCAAGCGGATACACTGCCGCCTTGATACGCGGCGATCTGGATATTGACGGTGCGGTGGATGTGACCGATGCCGTGAAGATGCTGCACTTGCTCAATGAGGACACCGGGCTGACGATCACGGAAGCGGGCATTTCCAATGCCGACTTCAACCGCGACAATGCGTTGAATCTGGAAGATTTCCGTGCTCTGATGCGCTACCTCGCGGGTTACTGAATCACCGAATATAATAAAGCCCCCGGCTCAGGTCGGGGGCTTCGTTTGTATCAGCAGATGCGCGGGAGCAGCTCGCCTTTCGGCTGCGGCAGAACAGTCTGCGTGCCGATTTCTGTTTCGACGATGACCTTGCCGGCATTTTCGGAGGTGACTGTGCCGATAATTGCAGCATTTGCGGAATATTTACCCTTTCTGAGCGCTGCAACGAGTGCTTCAGCATGTTCCTGCGGCGCAAAGATCACCAGGCGCCCTTCGCAGGCAAGGTACAGCGGGTCAAGCCCGAGCATTCCGCAGACGCCCTTTACGCGGGGATCGACCGGAACGCTCGCGGCATTGAGCGTAATGCCAACCTGACTTTGTCCTGCGATTTCATACAGCACTGTGCCGACGCCGCCGCGTGTAGCATCGCGGATCACATGGATGTCGTCGGTGACGCGGTAAAGACTTTCGACGGTTCCCCAAAGAGGCGCACAGTCGCTGTCAACATCGGATTCGATTCCGAAATCATTTCGTGCAATGAGAATTGTGCAGCCGTGTCTGCCGACATCGCCGGTCACGATGACTGCATCGCCGGGCTTTGCTTTTGTGCCGGAGGTGTTCGCCTGCGGCAGGATTTCGCCGATGCCGGTTGTGTTGATGAACACGCCGTCGCACTGTCCCTTGCCTGCGACCTTGGTATCGCCCGCGACAATGCGCACCCCGACCTCAGCGGCGGTTTTCTCCATTGCTGCTGCGATTTCTTCCAGCGAATCAAGCGGGAAGCCCTCCTCAATGACAAAAGCGCAGGTCAGGTAAAGCGGCTTTGCGCCCATGCAGGAAAGGTCATTGACCGTTCCGCAAATCGACAGCTTTCCGATATTTCCGCCGTTGAATTTCCACGGCGAGACGATAAATCCGTCGGTAGAGGTCGCAATTTTCCCGTCAGGCTGCGGCAGAACTGCTGCATCGTCGCCGGTAAAAAGCGGATTTGCAAAGTGCGCCTTGAATACGCGCTCAATCAGTTCGTTTGTCTGTGTGCCGCCCGCGCCGTGTGCGAGCGTGACTGTGTTTTCGTTCATGTCCATGCTCCTTATTCCGTAATTTCAAAGCAGCCCATAAAACCGGTCAGCTTTGTGCCGATATCGGTTCCGGGCGGCAGCAGCGCGATTGCGACCTGAAACGGCTCGGCGCTGTTTCCGTCAAGCTGTGTCAGATAGGCGTAATCGCCTCTGATTTCTGTTACAATATAATCGTGCGGTTCCATATCGCAATTCTCCGTTATGTGTATTGATAATACGCCGAGCACGCGCCCTCGTCGGAGACCATGCAGGCGCCGACCGGGTGCAGCGGCGTGCAGACCTTGCCAAAGACCTTGCAGTCTGAGGGCTTGCATTTGCCTTGCAGCACCTCGCCGCAGCGGCAGGCAGGATTCGGTTTTCCCTTGATGACCGGCATATCGAATTTGATTCTTGCATCATAATCTGCATACGCTGGCCGCAGCTTCATGCCGGACTGCGGAATCATGCCAAGGCCGCGCCATTCGCTGTCGCAGGGTTCCATGATTTCCTGCATGATCCGGATTGCGGCGGGATTGCCCTCGTCCTTTACAACACGCGGGTAGCAGTTCCGGAAGAATGGCTCACCGGTACCGAGCAATTTGATTGTTACAGCGAGTGCCGTCAGCAGTTCGCTTGCGGTGAATCCCGCGACAACACCGGAGACACCCTGTTTCTCGCAGAGCGCTTTGCATACGGCATTGCCCGTGATCGCGTTCACATGACCGGGATACAGAAACGCATCCGCCGAGCCGATCAGTGCCTGATAAGCGTTCGGCATCGTTTTATTTGCAGTGAGCAGCGAGAAATTCCGGAGCCCGGCTTCCTTTGCCTGTTTCACTGCAAGACAGGCAGAGGGCGTCGTAGTCTCAAATCCCACGGCAAGAAACACAATCTGCCGGTCGGGATTCTGCTTTGCGAGCTCAACCGCATCCAGCGGCGAATAGACCGGCTTGACCTCGGCGCCTTTTGCGCGTGCTCCGGCAAGGCTCATTTCAGTGCCCGGAACACGGATCAGATCGCCGAATGTGCAGATGATACACCGGTTCACGAGGGCGAGTCGGCACGCTTCGTCGATGAATCCGACCGCTGTCACGCAGACCGGACATCCGGGACCCGAAATCAGCTCGATCTGCGGCGGCAGCAGCTTGCGCAGACCAAGACGGAAAATCTCGTGCGTGTGCGTGCCGCAGACCTCCATGATCCGCAGCGGTTTTCCGTCATAGGACGTGATAATATTCCGTGCGGCTTCCATGTTTTTATTCACAGCAGATCCTCCATGACCTCGGCGGCTTCCTGTTCATCGTCCTCGCTGATTTTAGCAATGGCGACACCGGCGTGTACCATGATATAATCACCCGGCTCCAGATCTTCGAGAATGCCGGCAGAGACCGTTCTCTGCGCACCGTCCGCGTCAATCAGCGCGGCACCGTTTGTAACATTGACCACTCTTGCAGATAATCCGACACACATAATAGATTCCTCCTTAATTTGTGACGGGGTATTGATTTACCCCGGATTCATAACACCGAAAAATGCCTGCCCGATGCAGATGCCGCCGTCATTCGGCGGGATGAGACCGTGCAGCAGAACGCGGAAGCCTGCTTCGCTGAGCTTCTGCTGTGTCATCGCAGTCAGCAGGCGGTTTTGAAAGACGCCGCCGCTCAATGCGCAGATGCCGATGCCGGTCTGCTCCCGCAGAATTTTGCAGGATGTGACGAGCATCTCGCAAAGCGCTGCATGAAATGCATATGCAAGCGCATCGCGCCGACCGGGCTCTGTCAGCATGATTTCCGCGATGTTTCTCACGCAGTCCGTTGTTTCAAGTGTGAGAAATCCGTCGGTTTCCGTCACATGACAGGGGAGCATCTGCAAATCCCGGGCGTTTTGTTTATGATATTGCTCCGCCGCCGACATCAGCGCGGTTGAGGCTTCGCCCTCAAAGGTGGAGCTTCGCCGGATACCGAGTATCGCGGAAACTGCGTCAAAGATTCTGCCGCAGCTTGTCGATTTCACGCTGTTGATGCCGAGCCGCTTCATATTCCCGATCACACGGGCTTCCTGTTCTGTGCAGATGCCGAGCGCCGCACACTGCTCAGGATTATCCAGCACGGCGGCTGCAATGCGCCAGCCCTCTTTTGCGGAGAGGTCGCCGCCGGTCTGCATGAACGGCGCAATGCTGCCGGCACGCCGAAACCTGTGCGGGTCACAGAGCAGCAGCTCGCCGCCCCAGATTGAACCGTCGCTGCCGTAGCCCGTGCCGTCGAAGCTGATGCCGATGACCTGCTCCGTGACGCCGTTTTCCGCCATGCAGGACAGAATATGCGCATAGTGATGCTGCACCGGAATCAGCGGAATTCCGCGCTCCTTCGCGATTTCCTCTGCAATTGTTACGGTGTTGTAGAGCGGGTGCATATCGCAGACAACCGCTTCCGGCTCGGCTTCGAGCAGACCGCAGAGCCGTGCCGCCGATTCCTTCAGTGCAGCAACGGTTCTGAGGTCTTCCGTGTCACCGATATAGGGGGAAGCGTAGAGCATTCCGTGCCGCGCAATGCAAAAGCTGTTTTTCAGCTCGCCGCCGATTGCAAGAACCTGCCGCTCCGAATTGGTTTTCAGCATGATCGGCAGCGGTGCGAATCCGCGGGAGCGCCGGATCATATACGGCTTGCCGTCCAGCCAGTCGCAGACCGAATCGTCGGCGCGAATCAGAATATCACGGTTATGCGTGAGAATCAGATCGCAGAACCCGGCGATTTCGTTCAGCGCGTCTTCGTCATTGCGGCAGATCGGTGCGCCGCGGGTATTGCCGCTTGTCATGACCATGCAGTCGGTCATTTCGATGCCGTCCGGATAATCGAACAGAAGCATATGCAGCGGCGCATAGGGCAGCATGACGCCGACCGTCTGATTATCCGGCGCGATCTGCGCTGAAATCGACATGGAATCGCGCTTTTCGAGCAGCAGAATCGGCTTCTGCCAGCCAGTCAAATATGCCTCCTGCCCGTCTTTTATGATGCATTCGCGCGCGGCGGTTTGCAGGTCTTTCATCATGACCGCAAAGGGCTTCATCGGGCGGCGCTTTAATACACGAAGGCGATTGACTGCGGCATCGTTTTTGGCATCGCAGCAGAGATGAAATCCGCCGATGCCCTTCACCGCCGCAATTTTGCCGTTCATAATCGCGCTGCGGACTGCCGTGATCGCATCGCCGCCGCGCAGCTCCGTGCCGAGAATGAAAATCTCCGGGCCGCATTCCGGGCAGCAGACCGGCTGTGCATCATAGCGCCGCGAAGCCGGGTCGTGATATTCTTCGCTGCACGCCCTGCACATCGGGAAACGCCGCATGGTCGTGCGCTCACGGTCATACGGCATCGTATCGAGAATTGTCAGCCGCGGGCCGCATTGCGTGCAGTTGATAAACGGGTGCAGATACCGTCTGTTTTGCGGATCAAACAGCTCTGTGCGGCAGGTGTCGCAGGTTGCGATATCCGGCGAAACGAAAATTCTGCCGTATTCCTTTTCGCTTTCAATGATTGAAAAACCGGAAAATGTTTTGCTGTCCGTATCCGGCAGCTCGGTTGCTTCCATGCTGAGCACTGCCGCACGCTCCGGCGGATGATTGCGGACGGTATCGGCAAATGCTGCAAGCTGTTCGGCGCTGCCCTCTGCGATGATTTCGACATAGGAGCCCTTATTTGCGACGGTTCCCTTTATCCCGTATTTTTCTGCGGTAACGGCGGTAAACGGCCGGAATCCGACGCCCTGCACAATGCCGTAAACATGGTATTTTACTCTCATAAACGCGCCTCGGTTCCGGTCAGGCAGCCCGATTCGCGGGCACAGCCGGAGACTGCATAATGCGGAAAATCAATCCATTCGCCTGTGAATTTCGGAACAATCCGCCGCATAACCGCATCGGCGATGATGACATCATAGCGCTCCGATGCCTGCACGAGCGTTTCTTCCCCGGCTATGCGGAAATCGCCCTGTGCCGCAAATTGTTTTTCCTGCATAAACCATGTCGCGCAGTCCGCTTCACAGTCCGTGAGGCGGCTGCGCAGCGCATTTGCGGCAAATTGCTGGTGCAGAATCAGAACCCGCCTGCCGCGCAGTTTTTCTGCTGTACGGACGGTCTCATGCGGCAGGCATGGGTATCCGATCCGGATTTCCGTGCCGAATCTGTCATGCAGAAACCGTGCCGCCTTCATGCCGGAGGGCGCCGTCACAAGCAGTGTTTCGCATTCCGATGCACGAATCACATCATCAAGCCCGCTGTCCATGCCGAAGCAGACAACCTTGCGGAAGCCCTCATCTTTTAGTTTTTTCATGACCGGTTCGGCTGTTGTCAGTCCGGTGTTGAGCGGTGTGATGCCGAGTACGCCGACCGACTGAGGAGTGACAGGGAAGCGTTCAACCGCAAATTTCCGGAAAAGAGCCTCATAAGCCAGTGCTTCGCCGTAATCATAGCGCCTTGTACCGTCCGTTTCAAAGGTCAGGCAGGGGAGCCCGGTTTTGCGCTCGGACATCCGCTCCAGTGCGTGAAAATCCGTTGCGATGACGGCAGGTACCGGCGTCCCGACGATTGCGGTAAACGGCGCGTCGATCTGTTCGCAGATCAGCGAGAGCTTGTGTACGAGCAGGTCATCGCGCCCGAGAATTGCGTCCATATCGCGCAGACCGGCACTGAACAGCGCGGATTTCTTCGTATGCCAGCGCGGTTCATCGAATCCGCAGACATTGCCTGCACAGCCGCCTGCATCGCAGATGACGGTGATGCCGCCCATTTCATAGAGCACGCCGCAGACACCGGAATCGTCCGGCGCCAGAGGAGACATATGCTTTAGCAGCTTTTTCATATGTGTACCTCCTTGTTTTTCGCGTGTTCCAATGCAGCGGAAAGCCCTTCAAACAAGGCGGTTACGCCCTGATAGCCGAACGGCTGCGCTTCATCCTGAAAGCCGATGCCGGGAAGATCGGGATGATAATACATCGCATCGTTTCCGATCACTGCGTCGATTTCACAGCTTCTCCGGTAATTGAGCATACTCGGCGCGAGATTGGAGTAGATGCGGGTTTGCGGTGAGCGCGCTGCGATCCGCTTCACAAAAACAAAGTTCCGCTCGCCGACCGTTCCGTAGATTTCCGCGACCTGATGGCCGTATTCGATCAGGGAAAGCGCGAGTTCAAAGCTGTCCGCGTTGAGACATTCCCCGACGGCAAACCGCAGAGATCCGTGCTTTTCATAAAAATCAGAGACGCATTTCTCTGCCGCATTGTAATATGCCGTGTCATCGAGCGCCGCGCCGATTGCCTGACCGAGCAGGCGGTACTGTGTGCGGATTTTGTCAAGCCGGAACAGTCTGGTCAGCTCGATAAACGGGATGCCGAGTGTTTTCTGCATATCCTGCGCTGCATATCTTGCCTCGGCATTCAGCACAATGCTGAAATTGGCGCGGGAAATCTCCTCATATTCCGCGAAGCTGCCGCAGCGGCCGATCTCATGGATTTTTCGGATGCCGGCGCTTTTTAGCAGGGGATAGAGCTCGCAGGCATCATCCAGCGCGGAAAAATATCCGAGCAGCGCACATTCATTTGTGATGCGCTTCTGCGGTTTCAGCAGCGAATATACCGATTTCCGCACCAGCGCCATCGGCGGCAGACGCTTTTCGCGTGTCAGTGCATACATATACGCCGGTACTGCCGGAATGCCGGACGCATCCTCGCAGCTTCGGCAGACACGCTCCATATCCGTGCCGAGCAGCGCATCGACACAGGTGACGCAAATGACAATCGCAGAGGGCTTTTTTTCAGATTCTTCTGCGATTTCCCTGCACGCTTCCGGGATTTTGCTCAGGTATCTGCCGGTGACAATATCGGTGTCGTCCAGCATCAGATAGAAGAAGCGTTCGCTGTATCCGAGCTCATTGAGCAGAGCGGTATTCCGTCCGCAGCAGCCCGGCGCGACCAGCAGCATCACCGATTCCGGGATGACCAGCCCTGCGCGCTTGACACCGAATCCCTTTGCACCGGGAGAGTTGTAATCGAGCGTTGCCGGCGAGCTGTAAATCATATGCTTCGCCGAGCTTAGCTCGTCCGGCAGCCCGTCGATACCGCGTGCGGCAAGATCGGCGGCGGTGATGTAGAAGGCCTTATTACTCACTTTATTATCCTGTTCTCCTTATTATTTGTCGTTTTTCATTGCTCCCAGCCGTTTTAACTCATGTTCTGTTTGATTTATTTTTGCTTTACATCTGTAGATTGCTGTATCCGCTTCCGTCTTTTGCTTCATTAACTCTAGTATTTCCGAATCATCTGTTTTCAGATACTTTTCAGTAAAGGCATTCGGCAATTGAAATACGCGACTTTGATTCTTAAACTGTACGGTAATTTTATCCGTTTCCTGTTCAATAATAATGCCTTTTCCGAAAGCAGTATGCCGAACCTGAAGTCCAACTGTATTGAAATCATCTATCTGTGCTGCAAGTTCGAGTGCTTTCTGCATTTCATCGCGCTCTGTATTCAGTCTGACTTGAAGTTCGGCTATAACTTTTTCGTTTTTTTCGGCTGCTTTCGTTTTTTTGTTAATTCCTTTCTTTTCCGGCTTTTCGAATAATTCAATACCTTTGAACAGCCGGTAAGTTCCGGTGCAGTAAATCAGATCAAATAGAAGCAAATGGTTATGATCAGATTGGTACATTTCTTCTGTTAATCGCTCATGATGTCGCGCCATTAATTCAGAATCATGCTGAATAAACTCAACGAGCTGATCGCACATATGATAATATTTGGATAATGAAAACTGTGTACCGTAGCCGAAATCATCCCCATATTCAATACAGTTTCGGAATTGATATGCCTGTGTTGATTTGTAAAGAAAGTTATCAGCCGGCGAATACATATTCAAATAGGAAAGGACTGTACGAAAATCATGTTTGTACCGCCAACGTCCCGGCTCATATTCTGCCAGAAGCAGATTTACCGTTTTTACAAAATGCTCAATACGGTTTTGCCGTTTTACAAGATCGCCGCCGTCATTTTCAAATAATGACCGGAAAAGAGACCGGATAGTTTCGGTTAACTCCGGACGTTCTGCAAGTCGAATAATTCCGGCTGTCGGTTGAACAAAGCGATTGTTAATCAGAAATGAGGTTCCCGATACGGCATTCTTAAACATAGATGCGAAATTATCCTCATTGATATCCCAATACATTTGAAAATGATTAACTGCTGTCCATTTAATATATTCGCGATTTGTTTCATTGTTTAGTTCTTCAAAATATTCCAGATAATTTCTGATTAACTGGTTAAGGTTTTTCTGATTCATGTTGTTAAATCCTCCGCTGTCAGCTTCTTTGCAAGTGCAAGAAAACACTGCGCTGCTTCACATTCCGGTGCCCCCTCAATCACGGTCTGCCCCATGTCCTCGCAGCGAATGATATCATCGGAGCGCGGGATTTCCGCCGTGATTTCGAGCCCTGCGGACTCCGCAAAGGCGCGAACCTTCGCTTCTTCGCCTTCGACATTTCGTCGGTTGAGGATGACACCGCGCACCTTCGCATAGCTTCTGTCCTCGAAATTCCGGACGGCATTGCAGATATTATTGGCAGCATACAGCGCCATTTTTTCCCCGGAGGTCACAATCAGCACCTGCTCCGCATATCCCTCACGGATCGGTGCCGCGAATCCGCCGCAGACTACGTCGCCGAGTACATCGTACATCACAACATCCGGCTGATACTGTTCAAACAGTTCAAGCTGTTCGAGCAGACGGAAGGTTGTGATGATGCCGCGTCCGGCGCAGCCGAGTCCGGGCGTCGGACCGCCGGTTTCGATGCAGAGCACACCGCCGAATCCGATACGGGAGATTTCGTCAACCGATTCCGGATCGTCGCTGTGGGTTCGCATATAGTCCATGACCGGCGTAACCGGCCTGCCGCTGAGCAGGTTAATCGTGGAATCGGCTTTGGGATCGCAGCCGATCTGAATGACGCGCTTGCCCAGCGATGCAAATGCCGCAGAGAGATTCGCGGTACAGGTTGATTTTCCGATACCGCCTTTGCCGTATATTGCAATTTTAATCATAGGATTTCACCTTTTATATTGTGTAGTCAAAGTGCAGGAGATCGGGGATGCGCTTGTCAAAGCATCTGCCGGAGAATGCAAAATGCGGCAGCCCGATCAGCCTTGTCTGCGGCGGGCAGATGAACCGGTAGAGCGGGTCTGCAACGAGGATTTCCGGCGGGCATTCTGCGAGCGCCTGCTCGATTTCCTCCTCAGAGGAAGGGCTTTCGGTTTCGCCGTTCATGCAGGTTACATCAAACGGCAGCGGGCAGATGACCCTTGCCGGTTTCCCGGTTCGCATCGAAAGCGCTGCGGCAACTGAGCCCGCTGCAATGCTCTCGCCGATGACTGCAATTGCAGCATTTTTCGCCGTATTGCCGGCTGCACACGGGTATTGGCACTGACCGCTTTGTGCGGCAAGTCTGACCGCATCCGCGATGACCGACGGGAATTCAGTGCCGGTCGGGATTCCGCAGACATACGGAATCTCAAAGACATCATAGAGGTACTGCGCCGCTGCCATGCCGGTTTGTGAGATGACCAGATTTACATGTGCAGAGGCAGCCTTGGTGAGCGTTTCAAGCGAATCGCCCATTGCAAAGCAGGAAATCACAGAAAAGCCCTGCGCCTTCAGCCATTGCCGCAGGCTTTCGACTGTTCCGGTGATACCGAAATCCAGCGGCGTTGCGCCGAGAATATTGACGCTCAGCTCCTGGGTTTTCGGCTTGTTTTCAATATATTCCTCTGCAATTTTACAAAGCGCCTCGGCTGCGCCGGTAATATAGGAGTGCGTGCCGTTTGTGTGCATTGCGAGGGTGCGGATGCGGGTTCGCCGTTCGATTTCCGCAGCAGCAGCGTCGAAATCAACACCGGTCATCATCGGCATCGGCGAGCCGCAGACTGCAATAAACAGCGGCTTCTGATCGTGTGCGGCAGAGACAACATCCGAAATGAACTTTTCGTCATTGCCGAGAATTGCATCCAGCTCGGTCAGCGCGGAAATGTAGATCATGGACTGCATATCGTACCAGCGCGGTTCGTCATGCGTCGCATAGGTCGAGTTGCAGCCGGAGGCATCGTGAACGACGGTCATGCCGCCGAGCTCATAGAGCGCGGAGCAGACGCCGGAGGTGTCCGCTGCATAGCAGGGGATAATGCGGGATACATTCTTCATCGCGTTCCTCCTTACAGCAGACAGGACGGACATCCGAGCCCCTTGTGCCGCAGAATGCTGCGGCTGTCCTTCGGGCAGCGGAATGCATCGGAAATCAGCGAACACAGCGCCTGAATGCCGGTGTATCCGTATAAGCCGCCGTTGACCACAATATTGACAAAATGATCTGTGGCGAAATAATACGCGCCCTTCTGTCCGATTGCCAGCACAGGTTCATGCGGTTCGCTGTGCAGGTGCAGCATATTGACGTTGGTCGCCGAAAAGAGTTCGAGATCGGGATGATGTACTTGCAGCCACTGAAATGCGGCGGCGTCCTCACCGGCGGCATCTGCGATGATGTACCGGATATTGAATCCGTGCTCTGTCAGCAGCTTTGCGAGAGAAAACGGCTGCGTGACGGAAGTGAAGTCGATTGCAATTGCGATATCGCCGATTTCCGCATACAGCCGGTCGAGCGCTGCATCGGCGGCAGCAATCTCCGCAGAAAAATCCGGGCATTCGATGCCGAGCGCATCACAAAGCAGCCAGTAATTTGCTGCAATTTCCGAATAATCAAAGCTGTTCGGCAGATGCAGATGCGGGGTTGAAAGGCGGGATTCCAGTTCATCTCCGGCAAGCTGTGCAGTCGGCGTGTAAGTAATATTGAGCGCACATTCGCTCATCTGCTGATATTCCGCATATGTCCTGCAAAGTGTGAGATCGCGGATGAAGTATCCGTTTTGCAGGATAATCCTGACCAGCTCGGAATTCGGGTCGGTCGGGCGGTCATTTCCGATGATGCCGATTGCCCGCGGATTTTTCATGCGGGGCTTCAGCGGTGCATAAAGCTGCGCCGCCATTTTCACGGCGGGAGAGACCGTCTGCCGCATTGTCGGGGTCATATAGCAGTCTGTGAATTCGATTTCGGGAAATTCGGTGCGCAGTGCAGAAAGGATCATCTCAAAATCGACGCCCGCAAACAGGTGAATGCAGCTCAGAAAGAGCAGCACAACCGGCGGTCTGGCAGGCAGCTTCCGGATAATCTCCGCGCATCCGTCAATGATATCGGATTCGAGCGTGCCGTCGTACATATCCTGCTCTGAGACGGAGATCCAGCTCATGCGGTCAAGCGCGTTCATTTCGGCAGCGGTCAGGATGACGCCGCGCAGACATCCCTGCGCACAGGCAAAAATCTGATGTGCGCCCGGTATCAGCATACCGGTGTGGACAATATTCCACATACCGCGCACCGGCGTATTGTATTCCAGTCCGGAAGGGAAAAATGCGTTCGGGTCCGCGTCGGCAATCCGGATGCTGCGCGGTTTTTCTGCGGCGCTCATGCTGTCACCCCGCAGGCGCGGAGCAGTGCCGCCGCAATGGCATCAAGCTGCTTTGCCGCAGGGCAGTCCGGCAGCATATTGCGCACGGTGCAGTCCTGTTTTTCGGCTGCCGCAATGTCCGCACTGCGGTCGAGCGTACCGATAATCTCCGTATCAAAATCGTCCGCAAGCGCCTGTACGGTCTCCCGTTCGTTTTCCGTGCCGCGGCAGTTGAGAATCAGCCCGCCGAGCTGTGCATAGCCCCTGCCCTTGAAATTCTGAATCGCCATGCAGATATTGGCAGCGGCGTATTTTGCCATTTTTTCGCCGGAGGTTACAACGAACACCTTGTCCGCATAGCCGGCGCGCATCGGCATTGCAAAGCCGCCGCAGACCACATCGCCCAGCACATCGTAGATGACAATATCCGGCTGATAGGTTTCATATGCTTTCAGCCGCTTCAGGGTTTCCAGCGCATTGATAATGCCGCGCCCTGCACAGCCGACGCCGGGAAGCGGTCCGCCTGCTTCGACGCAGAGCACACCGCCTTCGCCGCGTTGTACGAGTGCATCCAGCGTGATGCGGCTGCCCTGCTGCCGTTCGAGATCGAGTACGGTCGGGATGCGGCTGCCGCCGTGCAGCAGTGCGGTGGAATCCGCCTTCGGGTCGCAGCCGATTTGCATGACACGCAGTCCCTTTGCCGCAAGTGCCGCAGATACATTGCAGGAAATCGTCGATTTCCCGATGCCGCCCTTGCCGTAAATTGCAATTTTAATCATCTGAGTAGTCACCCCTTGCGACTGTAATTTCATAGCCGATCGACTTCATGCGCTGATGTAGGCAGAACCGGCAGTCCTCCGAGCGATCCTCGGTGCAGATTTTGTTGTCGTAGAGCATATATTTCTTTCTGACCGCCGTCGGGGAGAGATTCGGCATGATGACATTTGCGCCGGCAAGAATGCCCTGCTCGCGCCCCAGCGGATGGATCGTGCCGAGCGCCGTGGTCGCCGGCAGCAGAACATTCGGCAGCATGATTCTGCAAAGACTCAGCAGGAACAGCGTCATCTCATAGGAGCCCTTCGGCTCATGTGCAAACGGCGTATCCTTATGCGGAAGAAAGGGTCCCATGCCGATCATATGCGGCTCAAAATCCCGCAGAAACAGCATATCCTCTGCGAGATGCGCGGTTGTCTGATACGGTGCGCCGATCATCATACCGGCGCCGGTCTGGTAGCCGAGCGATTTCAGATCGGCAAGACACTGCATCCTGTGCGCAAAAGACATTGCCGCCGGATGCAGCTTTTCGTAATGCGCCTGATTTGCGGTCTCGTGCCGCAGCAGATAGCGGTCGGCGCCTGCTTCTTTCATCTGTTTCAGTTCGTCATATTCCCGCTCGCCGAGCGAGAGCGTCACGGCACAGTCCGGAAACCGCGCTTTGATGCGCTGAACCAGCCCGGCAATCCGTTCGGCAGTATAGGTAAAATCCTCGCCGCTTTGCAGTACAAAGGTGCGGTAGCCGATTGCATACCCCTCTTCGCAGCAGGCAAGGATTTCGTCATCGGTCAGGCGATAGCGCTGTGCATTGGCGTTGCTGCGCCGGATGCCGCAGTAGAGACAGTCGTTTTTGCAGTAATTGGAAAATTCAACGATCCCGCGGATATAGACGCGGTTTCCGAATTTCTTTCGGCTGATTTCCCGGGCGGTCTCTGCGGCATAGGCGCGGTCGTCATCCGTGAAACCGGTCAGCAGAGAAATCCATTCGGATTTGGTCAGTGTGCGGTATTCATGCAGCCGGTCAATGAGCAGCTTTTTCTCATCTGAAATCATAGTGCAGCCTTTCTTTCCGGCGGAGCATCCGGAATATAACAAAAAAGGGGGACAGTCTGCCTGATGCGGCACAGACTGCCCCCTTTTGCGTCTGAATCAGAAAGGGACTGCCGTGCTTTCCTCTCAAACGCCGGTTTTTGAGGTCAGGAGACAGTATCATATTGAGAAGCCGGGTCCTGCTGTGCAGCTCCGTCAGGATTCGCTTCCGGAGTGGGCAGCGGAGAACCGGTCAGTCGTTCGGTGCGTAGACGGTTTTGGCTTCAACGCCGGAGATCCTTCCGATTTTTCCGGCGAGCGTGTTGATGATATCCTGCGGCGCATCAATTGCAATGCTGATGAGATTCAGCTTTTTTCCGCGGTGCGGGATGCCCATTCTGCCGATGATGTACGCTGCATAGGTGTGCAGCAGGGCATTGACCGCCTCCGCAGTGTCGCTGTTTTTGATGATAATCGCGATAATCGCGGTTCTGGTTTCCATTCGGACACCTCCCGTTGTTATCTGTATTATACCACGCTGCTCAGAAAAAGTCAAGCGTGGAATACAGAGATTCCTATGATTGGCACTTGACAATGCTGTGGAAGTTGTGTATAATAATAGTGGAATATCAAATTTGTTTCTGTGCAAAACAGAGATCGGAGGTTCGCTATGAAACATAAAAGATATCGGATTCTGCATATCGGCGCACTGCTTTGTGCCGCGATGACCGCATCCGTTCAGATCGCTGCGGTATCCGCAATGTCCGTTCAGGCGGCGACTCCTGCCGCGCAGACTGCGGATACGCCGGATCTGTCACCCTCTGCGGTGTATGCGGCGATGATCGCGATGAAGGCGCAGTACCCGGAGGGCACGCCCTATACAAACGATGACTATTATGCGTGGAACGGCGGTTATTTCAGCGGCGGATACGGCTGCGCCGGTTTTGCGTTTATGCTCAGCGATGCCGCATTCGGCAATCTGCCGGTGCGGGTGCTCGAAACCTTTGATACGGTTCGTCCGGGCGATATTCTGCGCATTAACAATGACACGCATTTCGTGATTATTCTCGAAGTGACGGATACCGGCGTTGTGGTTGCCGAGGGCAATTACGGCGGAACGGTTCACTGGGGCAGAACCTTTACCAAAGAGCAGGTTTTCAGCTCAATGACAAACTATATGATGACGCGCTATCCGGAGTCGCCGCAGTATCTGACCGGTGACCCTGACAATAACGGCGAGGTCTCGGTTGAGGATGCGCAGTTCACCTTGCAGGCTTACACAAACTATCTTGCGCATAAGGGCTACGGGCTGAGCGATGCGGAGATGACTGCGGCGGATGTTGACGGCGACAACGCGGTCTCCATTGAGGATGCGCAGAATATTTTGTACTATTATACGGAAAACACGCTCAGCAAGAAAAACTTAAGCTGGACGCAGATTCTCAACCGTTAAGAGGAGGAAAAAATGGAACTGAAACAGGGCATTGAAACGCGGCGGAGCATCCGCAGCTATACGGAGCAGCCGGTTACGGCGGAGCAGATCAGGGAAATCGTCAGAACGGCGCAGTTTGCACCGTCATGGAAGAATTCTCAGACAGCGCGGTACTATGCGATTCTCGATCCGGCGCTGAAGGAGCGGATTGCGGCAGAGGGAACGATGCAGTTCTCGAAAAATATGCAGAACATCCGCAGCGCCGCGGCACTGGTCGTGCTGGCGAGCGCGGAGGGGGTTGCCGGATATGATGCGGACGGCAGCTTTACGACGCCGCTCGGTACGCACTGGCAGTCTTTCGATGCCGGCATTGCCTGCCAGACCTTCTGTCTGGCTGCGCATGATGCGGGGCTCGGAACGCTGATTATGGGCATTTTTGATCCGGAGAAGGTTGCAGAGCTTGCGGGGCTCCCGCAGGGACAGCGCGTCGCAGCGCTGATCGCAGTCGGTTATCCGGCGGTGCATCCCGATGCTCCCGCCAGAAAACCGCTTTCCGAGGTTCTGGTTATACGTTGAGTATTTTCACGAATGTTAAATATAACACGGAAAAGCAGCGCAGATGCTGAAAAAGCACTGTGCTGCTTGTGTTTTCTATATTTTTGCAGGAAATACAATAAATTGTGCGGATGCTATTGACAAAACACAAGATATAGTGTATAATGGTTCTTGCACGGACAAGTGCAAAGGAGGACGATACTATGAAGATCATCAAGAGAAGCGGTGCTGAGGTCGTATTCGATATCACAAAGATCATCGCAGCGATCTCCAAAGCAAACCGTGAGGTGCCGGAATCCGACCGGCTGACACCCCAGCAGATCCACGAGGCTGCCGCAAATGTTGAGAAGGCATGTCTTGACATGAACCGTGCTCCCAGCGTGGAGGAAATCCAGGATCTGGTCGAGAATCAGATCATGGGATTTCAGGCGTTTTCTGTTGCGAGAAAGTATATCACCTATCGCTATACCCGCGCAATGGTCCGCCAGTCCAACACAACCGATGAACAGATCCTGACCCTCATCGAGTGCAACAACGAGGAGGTCAAGCAGGAGAATTCCAATAAAAACCCGACCGTGAACAGCGTGCAGCGCGATTATATGGCAGGTGAGGTCAGCAAGGATATTACCAAGCGCCTGCTTCTTCCGCGCGATATCGTCGATGCGCACGAACAGGGTATCATTCACTTCCATGATGCCGATTATTTCGCACAGCATATGCATAACTGTGACCTCGTGAATCTGGAGGATATGCTCCAGAACGGCACGGTCATCAGCGGTACGCTGATCGAAAAACCGCACAGCTTTTCCACTGCCTGCAACATTGCAACGCAGATTATTGCACAGGTTGCCTCCAGTCAGTACGGCGGACAGTCGATTTCGCTGACGCATCTGGCGCCGTTTGTGCAGATCAGCAGAGAACGGATCCGCAAAGAGGTGCAGGCTGAGGCAAAGGATTTCGGCGGCTTTGCATCGCCGGAGGCAATCGAGCGCATTGTCGAGGATCGCCTGCGCGATGAGATCCGCCGCGGCGTGCAGACCATTCAGTATCAGGTTGTGACACTGATGACCACGAACGGTCAGGCACCGTTTGTCACCGTGTTCATGTATCTCGGCGAGGCACGCAATGAGCAGGAGAAGAAGGATCTTGCCGTCATTATCGAGGAGATTCTGCTCCAGCGGATTCAGGGCGTGAAAAATGAAGCAGGTATGTGGATTACACCGGCATTCCCGAAGCTGATCTATGTGCTGGAGGAGCAGAATGTCCATGAGGACAGCGAATACTGGTATCTGACCAGACTCGCGGCGAAATGTACCGCGAAGCGCATGGTGCCGGACTACATCTCCGAGAAGAAGATGCTGGAATATAAGATTGACAAAAACGGTGAGGGTCACTGCTATACCTGCATGGGCTGCCGCAGCTTCCTGACGCCGTATGTCGATCCGGAAACCGGCAAGCCGAAGTATTACGGCAGATTCAATCAGGGCGTTGTGACGATCAACCTGCCCGACATTGCACTGTCTTCAGGCGGCGATATCGACAAATTCTGGAAGATTTTTGATGAGCGTCTCGATCTCTGCTACCGTGCGCTGATGTGCCGCCACAACCGCCTGAAAGGCACTTATTCCGATACTGCGCCGATTCTGTGGCAGTACGGTGCGCTTGCCCGCCTGAAGAAGGGCGAGACCATCGACAAGCTGCTCTACGGCGGCTACTCCACGATTTCGCTCGGATATGCGGGTCTGTATGAATGCGTCAAGGCGATGACCGGCAAATCGCATACCGATATCTCCGCAACACCGTTTGCACTTCAGGTCATGCAGCATATGAACGATGCCTGTGCAAAGTGGAAGGCACAGGAGCACATTGATTTCAGCCTCTACGGCACTCCGCTGGAATCGACGACCTATAAATTTGCGAAGTGCCTGCAAAAGCGCTTCGGCATCATCCCAGGCATCACTGACAAGAGCTACATCACGAATTCCTATCATATCCATGTGACCGAGAAGATCGACGCATTTGAGAAGCTGCGCTTTGAATCGCAGTTCCAGCGGCTCTCTCCGGGCGGCGCAATCAGCTATGTCGAGGTGCCGGATATGCAGGACAACATTGAGGCTGTGCTTGAGGTTATGAAGTTTATCTATGACCATATCATGTACGCCGAGCTGAATACCAAGAGCGACTACTGCCAGTGCTGCGGCTTCGACGGTGAAATCGTGACGGTCGAGGAGGACGGCAAGCTGATCTGGGAGTGCCCGAACTGCGGCAACCGCGATCAGTCGAAGATGAACATTGCCCGCAGAACCTGCGGTTATATTGGCACGCAGTACTGGAATCAGGGCAGAACTGCCGAGATTAAGGATCGGGTGCTGCATCTGTGAACATCGCGAATATCAAAAAGGTTGATATCGCAGACGGAATCGGGGTGCGCGTCAGCGTGTTTGTGTCCGGCTGCACGCATCACTGCAAAAACTGCTTTAATCCGGAGACATGGAATTTCGATTACGGCACACCGTATACCGCAGAAACCGAACAGGAGATCATCGACGCGCTGAAACCGTCATATATCCGCGGACTGACGCTGCTCGGCGGGGAGCCGTTTGAGCCGGAGAATCAGCGCGTGCTGGTCGGACTGCTGCGGCGCGTCCGCGCAGAGCTGCCGCAAAAGGACATCTGGAGCTATTCCGGCTATACCTTTGAGGAGCTGACAGGGGAATCCCGCGCACGCTGCGAGGTGACCGATGAGATGCTCTCCATGCTGGATATTCTCGTAGACGGCGAATATGTCGATGCACTGCGCAATATCCGTCTGAAATTCCGGGGCTCTGAGAATCAGCGTATCCTCGATGTGCAGAGGAGTCTGCAAGAAGGCACTGCGGTATTTGCCGCAGGTTATTAACCGTATCATAAACGCAATCGGGCTGCCGGAAAAACGGCGGTCCGGTTGTTTTTTGCGTTTGCCCATTGCATTTTCCCGCATAATGTGCTATAAATAACCTTATTCGGCATTACAATCCCTTAGTGTTCATCAAAGGTCATTAAGAACCCGAATTTTCGGCACTTTGTGCGGTAGAAAACTCGGAAACTGCGCTATTTCGTAAAACTCAAAAATCTACCCGATTCAAGATTTTGGGTAGAAAGTTGGTAGAAATTGAATAATTGTGAATACATGATCGCAACGAGGAAGTTGCAGGAGCTTATTGCTGATAACGGTAAAATGACAGTCTTCTGATTCGCCATTACGATTTCCATCAACCGCTTTTCCTCTGCTTCTGTGAGCAGCCGAATCTCTGTTTTCTCTTTTTTCGGCATTACAAGCCCCTCCATTGGATTAAAAATGCGGTAAGTGCGGGCTGCATACTTGGATACCGATTTCATAAGCACCAGAATATCCGAAATATAGCGGTTTGATAAGCCGCTGTCCTGCTTCTTTTTGATAAATTGATATATATTGCTTTGTTTAATATCTGTAATATCATCATTTGCATATACTGGAAGTATATGTTTCTCCGCTTTTAGGATATAATTTGCCAGTGTAGAGTCCTTGACTCGGATCGAGATGGACTGAAACCACTCCTCAAATACATCCGAAAATTTCATGCTGACGCTTACTGCTTCGGCCATTCTCGTTCTATAATCAGCCATCTTTGTTATAACATCATCAGGAGTTCTGCCGAAAAAGGCTTTATATTGCCTCTTACCGTCGATTCTGTCTATTGTGATCCGCCCTTCAAAACGGCCGTCTTTCCTTTCATAAACATTTGTAATCATGTTTACAATTCCTCCAAATCAAAATGAGATAACTTGCACTCGTTCGTCAATCTGCTGATTTTGTTATATACCGCCGCCAAATCGTGGCTACATCTTGACATATTGTATAATAAGTGCTATAATTATGCACATAGATGCGATGACACGTTGTGAAGGGAATCGCACTATTAATTATTATACACTTACCGCAAGGGGTGTTGACAGATCTGCCTTTTGTCTGAGGTGAGACTTTTCGTAAAACATGGAATTTGATGAGATCGCAGTCATGGTGGGCGAACAGAGTGGCGATGAATCTATTTGAGCATAACCGATCCGCTTATGAAGCAGTCGCCGCAGTGCTTGCTGAAACAGGAAAAGCCGCTGTTGTTCACCCAACAGGAACCGGAAAATCCTTCATCGGTTTTAAGCTGTGCGAGGATCATCCCGATCAAACGGTCTGCTGGCTTTCACCCTCTGACTACATCTTCCGGACGCAGCTTGAAAACTTGTCAGATGCTTCTCCCGATACAGTTCTTGACAATGTGAAGTATTACACTTATGCCCGTCTGATGAATATGACAGATGAGGAGATCGCCCCGGACTATATCGTCCTTGATGAGTTTCATCGGGCAGGCCCGGAGTATTGGGGCGCTGGTGTGCAGAAGCTTTTGCCGATTCTGCCAGTGTCATTTGTCTGTCCATATTTCTATTTTACCATACTTTTTGCATTTAGCAACTGTGCGGTGTTGCCTTAAGAAAAGGAAAAAGCGATTCCACAATGCAGTCAATTTAGGATGTGGTTCTATTATTGATACTATGTCGAAAGCATATCCTGATGCACTTATTCTCAGACTGTCATCATAGGGGATGGAAATGGAAGTGAATATCACATTTTGAATAACAGATTACAAAAATTTCAATACCGCAAAGCAGCCTTAGCGATTGCCGATGCGTTTATTATTGCAGTTGCCGGCATCATCTCGAACTATGTCCTGCTTGCGCTGCATGACGGAATCAGTCACAAACAGTTATCTGTCAGCATTGTATTGTCTGTCATCACCTGCCTCGGCGGGCTGCTGATCTGCGGTGCATATAATAAGCTCTGGCGGTATTTCAACTCGAAAGACTATCTGTCTTGTGTCAATGGAACAATGATCGGAATTACCGTTTCGTGCATTTTCACATACATATTAAAGGGAGCAGTACCGCTGCGGTATGTGTGCCTGCATACAACCATTACGATCATTGGCATCTGTCTGTTTCGCTTCATTTTCAAGCGGACATTCATTGATCTGACAGAAGCAGGGCGGCACGAGGCGAAACATAAGCGCACCATGATGATCGGCGGCGGACAGGCCTGCAAAATGCTCCTCAGTGAGATCCAAAATGCGAAGAACTCACCGTATACCGAGGACAAGTCCACTGCCGTGTTTGACCCGGTCTGCATCATTGATGATGACCGCTCAAAGATCGGCACGATGATCTATCAGACACAGATCGTAGGTACAACAGCGGAGATTGAGAAGTACATCCACGAATTTGAGATCGAACAGATCGTATTCTGCATTCCGTCCTGCCTGGAGGACGAACGTAAGCGGATTCTGGATATCTGTTCAAAAACAGAGCTTCCGATCAAGGTCATCCCGTTCCTCGGAAATCTCCTGTTTGATGATGCCCACACCACGCTGCTCGGTCAGGTGCGTGACATCAGAGTGGAGGATCTCCTCGGGCGTGACCCGATCAAATTTGATAACGCAGATATTAAAGAATTCATTTCCGGCAAGATCTGCATGGTGACGGGCGGCGGCGGTTCGATCGGCTCGGAGCTGGTGCGCCAGATCGCAAAATATGACCCGAAGCAGATCATCATTGTTGACATTTACGAAAATAACGCCTATGATATCCAGCAGGAGCTGATCGAGGAATATGGCACCGCACTGAATCTCATTGTCCGTATCGCCTCCGTGCGGGATTATTTCCGAATGAACCAGCTTTTCAACCAGTTTCATCCGCAGGTCGTGTTCCATGCGGCGGCACACAAGCATGTTCCGCTCATGGAGGACAGTCCGATGGAAGCGATTAAGAACAATGTCATCGGAACATTCAATGTGGCAACTCTGGCACAGTTCCATAATGTGCAGAAATTTGTGATGATCTCCACGGATAAGGCAGTCAATCCGACCAACTGTATGGGAGCATCGAAACGCTGCTGTGAAATGATCGTGCAGTACCTTTCCAAGCAGCCCGACTGCAAAACGGAGTTTGTCACCACAAGATTCGGAAATGTTCTTGGTTCCAACGGCTCCGTTATCCCGAAATTCAAGCGCCAGATCGAGCATGGACAGCCTGTCACTGTTACACACCCGGACATTATCAGGTATTTCATGACCATTCCGGAGGCGGTCAGCCTTGTCATGGAAGCAGCGGCAATCGCGCACGGCGGCGAGATCTTTGTGCTGGATATGGGAAAGCCTGTCCGCATCGTACAGCTTGCAGAAAACCTGATCCGGATGTACGGGAAAGTACCGTATAAAGATGTGAAGATTGAATTTACAGGTTTGCGTCCCGGTGAGAAGATCAAGGAAGAACTGCTCATGAACGAGGAAGGCTTGCAGAAAACGAAAAACGAGCTGATCTTCATCGGCAGACAGATCGACATTGATGATGACACATTTATCACACAGCTTCGCAGTCTGCATTATGCGGCGCTCGAAAACAATGAGGCGACTGCGATTCGGGCACTTCATGAAATGGTGCCGACCTTTGTGACACCGGAGGAGTTTAACAAGAAGTTTATTTCGACAACAGCCAAGGAAGGAGCAGTGGAAAAGAGTGAAGAAAAAGTACCGGCACCCGTGTAAAATGATTTTATACTGTTAATACAATACGAAAGGAATATAGAAGCATGAATCAAAGTTATTCCATAAAAGATATCATCAGACTGCTCTTATCTCATATCTGGCTGATCATTGTCATCACAGTCTTTGGTGCCGGTGCAGCATTCGGTATTTCCAAGTTTTTACTGCCTCTGCAATATTCATCGCATATCACCATGTATGTGCAGAGCTATACCGGCATCACAGAGAATGCAAACAGTGTGAATAACATTAGCAATTCCAAGCAGCTTGTGAATACCTATATGGAGGTGCTGAAGGACGATGCTGTCATGAACGCTGTTGCAGAACAGCTGTCAAAGCAGTTTGAGGAAAACGTGCTTTCACAAAATTTCACCATCAATGGCGGTGGGAAGATCACACCGGCTTCGATCCGTTCCTGTCTTGCCATTTCGTCTGTGAATGATACCTCTGCTGTCAAAGTGACTGCCACAGCAAAAAATGCTGAGGTCGCCGCTGCGATCTGCAACGACCTGACACAGGTCGCGCCACAATATGTAGAGGAGGCTGTCGGTGTCGGCTCGATCAATACGATAGACATCGCTAAGGTCTACAATACCCCTGTTGCACCGAATACCATGAAAAACACGGTGCTTGGTGCAGCGGCAGGCTTCATGCTGATCGTACTCATCATATTCCTGATCGACTTCTTCGACAACACAATCAAGGATACGGATGCTCTTGGTAAAAAGTACAACAAGGCGATCATTGGAGATATTCAGGCGTTTGGCGACAGTAAAAAGAAAAAGGATGCTGATGATGACTATGTAAAGCTGACTGACAAGGAAACACCATTCCATATCATAGAAAGCTATAAATCTATCAGAACAAATCTGTCATTTGCACTGTCTACAGTTGAGAAGAAGGTGTTTGCAGTATCCTCTGCGAATCCCGGAGAGGGAAAATCCACAACCTCTGCCAATATTGCCATTGCGATCGCACAGAGCGGCAGTCATGTGCTGCTGATCGATGCAGATATGCGTAAATCTGTGCAGCACAGAATATTTGAACTGGTAAACAAAAAGGGACTTTCTACGGCAGTATCTAAGATGCACACACCTGATGAGTGCATCCAGAAGAATGTCATGGAAAATCTCGACATTATGACCGCAGGACCTCTCCCTCCGAATCCATCTGAATTGCTTGCTTCCGATGCTATGGAGCAAATGCTGCATGATCTGAGTGAGAAATATGATGTCATTCTGATCGACACGCCGCCAATCAATGTTGTGACGGATGCGATGGAACTTGCAAAGAGTGTTTCCGGAATTGTTCTGGTCGTGCGATATGGCAGAACAACGGATGAGGACGTTGACAACGTATTCAAACGAGTGGAATTGGCTAATATGAATCTGCTCGGCTTTATCCTGAACGGTGTGAGATCGAAGCATGCAGGCTATTACTCGAAATATAGCAAAGGCAAATACTATTACAAGAAGGGCTATGGCTACGGATATTACGGCGCAAAGCCTGAACTGGATACAGAAGAAGCGAAGGCAGAAACGCAAGGCAAGGACTGACAGATATGGCTTTATTAACAGAGTATCACTGCCACATACTACCCGGAATCGACGACGGCTCGGACAGCGCAGAGACCTCGCTGCAAATGATCGAGATGATGAAAAAACAAGGCGTACAGCGTATCTGTGCCACACCGCATTTCTATGCACATAGGGAGAAGTCAGTCGCTGAGTATCTGAAAAAGCGGCAGGCGGCATTTGAGCAGATACAGGGACAGACGGCTGTCACCGACATTCATCTTGGCGCAGAGGTTGCCATTGAACACGGCATTTCCGAATTACCGGACATTGAAAAATTGGCGATACAGGGAACAAGGATCATTTTGTTAGAGCTTCCGTACCGTCCATATGAAAAATGGATGAGTGAGGAGATCTACAATATTGCAGCGGAATATAAGCTGAAAGTGATGCTTGCGCATGTTCACCGTTACCTTCCGTATTACAGCAAGGAAGAGCTGGAAACGGTCCTGCACTGCAATGCGATCTATCAGATCAATAATGAAGCCTTTGCAAGCTGGAAGGAAAAGAAGATCGCCAAAAAGGTCATGGCAGAGCATACACATTTTGCGTTCGGCTCTGATGCGCATAATACATCATCACGCAATCCAAACTGGGATCTGCTGCAAAAGAAGGTAAAAGGCCCCGACATCGCTGTCTCGGATTCCATGTTTGAAAAGTACAGCATATAACGGGCGTGTCATACTGCCTCAAGCCAGAAAGAAGGTCGATCATCTTGGCCAAGAATGGTAATCAAACCGATCACACTGCCAATACTAAGAAAAAGAAAGTGAACAAGGATCTTGTCATCCGTGCAAGAGTGACCGCCGAGGAGCGGGAGCTTTTTGAGAAGAAAGCGGAAGAACGGGGCTTCAGTACAGTGAGTGAGATGATTCGTTCACTGATAGCGGACACAGATGATTCTGGTAACACAACGAAATAAAATGCCCATACAGGGGTTGCACCTACAAACGAAAGCCCCGGCAATTATTTGAAAGTGCAATAACTCCAGCAGCGTGGGCATCCGATAGCTAAACGGTCGATCTCGCTCCACCCCATAACAAAAAACAAGGTCAACTACCGAAAATGTCGCTAAATAGCGTATTTTTCGGCGGTTGACCTTTTATTTGTTTGTATTCAATACGGAGTGAAAGCATCCACATACTCATCATAGAGTGTCCAGCCGTGTTCCTTGACATAATCAGTCAGTATTCTTCTCTGGTTTTCGATTGAAAGGGATTCTCCGTTTCTCTCGTCATCTTTTGAAAGACGGAGATAGATCCCAGCGATATATTCAGTCTGCTTTGGCAACATCTTAAACTCCTTTCTTCCAGGAACATGATGTAGAGCTTGTTATATTCTGCTCTATCCTTATCAAGCTCCTTTGTCTCGTCAGCGATCGTTTTCTCACGCTTAGCGATCTTCTTTTCGAGTTTCGCCAGCTTGTCAGCGATAGAAGTCGTAGCCATATCATCACCACCATTCTGATATTTTAGTCGAGCCTATACTTAAGCCCCACACTAAAATTATAGCGCACTTTCGGGGTGAAAGTCTATTCGCAGTGCGCATGAATCTGAGTGCGCCATAAAACTTTTCTTATCGTGAAAATGTTATGGGGAATTTTGAAACGGGCATAAAGAATGCAGAGCTGGTGTTGCTCTGCATATGATATTGATATTCAGTTTTTGTTGCTAAGATAAATCAGAATTTGCCGGCAAAAACCACACCCAATAAACGCTCCCAAAAAATCAAGACGCACTTCTCCCCATGAAACGGGGGTGACAACCCAAGAGGGAAGGGGGATGCGCAAACTGCGTTTGCTTATTCCCCCTTCCCCCTTAGGTTTTCGCCCCCGAGCCCCCGCTTTCCTGATCCCCCATCCCTCTTGCTCCGCGTTTCATACGGTTTGCGGAGCTTAGAGAGGTGAGGATAAGGAAAAGGGGAGCGCGAGGGGA